>Ga0137403_10000569_pt1 | contig 47725 bp, 36 predicted proteins | sample CZOMad2_1_16fung_FD_122057 | JGI IMG/M metagenome (GOLD analysis project Ga0137403, IMG submission 122057) | Vadose zone soil fungal communities from Angelo Coast Range Reserve, California, USA - CZOMad2_1_16fungal (Hybrid Assembly) | ecosystem: Environmental > Terrestrial > Soil > Vadose zone... | reverse complement strand
TGCAGGTATAGGTCGTAGGCTTCCTGGCTACTTGGCCGGGTACCAGTTTCGAGAAAGCCGCCGGCCGCACCCAAAGCCGGCAGCAAACCTTGGCGCACCTCCTTGCCGAGCTGATCCTGCAACGAGATCAGGTCCTGGCTGGACGCGCTGATATTGGTTTGCCAAAAAAGCCGGTCACTGACAACATCTACGGCCTCCAGCGTGACGCGCAGACGGTCTCCCTCCTTCAGAAAGTGCCCGGTCAGCACGTGGGCCACGTGTAGTTGGCGGCCCACCTGTTGCGGATCCACGTCCGCGCTTGCGTATTTTCGTGTGATGGAAGAGGGACGGACGTCCAGTGTCCGTGTGTAGGTGAGAACATTGGAAATTTCATCGGCCAGCGCGAAGCGAAGAAAGTCAACGCTGAAATCTCCGTTGATATTTTGCAAGGGAAGCACAGCGATGGTGTTTGTTGGAGCAACACCCCCGCCTCCCATGCGATGCTTGACCCACCATGCTCCCACCGCCACTAGTACAGTGATGAGTAGGGCAGTGACGGTCAGCAAGAGATACTTCTGCGGTTTGCTGGAGGTCTGAAACGTATCCGTCACGATTCGGTATGGCAGGCCTTCGCGTCGCCCCGTCTTGGTTAAGCCTGATTCTGTTTCTTTTTTCAGAGCCTGCAGGTCAGCTTTCATGGCTTCCGCGCTTTGGTAGCGTTTGCCACGATCCTTTTCCATCGCCCTCCCGATGATGCCCTCCAAGTCGCTGGGCAGGGCGGGATTCACTTTGAGTGGGGAGACAGGTTTTTGGTTCAGGATGGCATCCAGCGTGGTTACCACATTGTTTCCGGTAAAGGGCTTCTTCCCGGTCGCCATCTCGTAGAGCACTACCCCGAAGGAAAAAAGATCGCTGCGCGGATCGAGCGGCTCGCTGCGGGCTTGCTCCGGCGACATGTAAACAGCCGTGCCGGGAATGACGCCCACAGCGGTGAGGGAATCTTCGACGGGAGTCTCTTCACTGGTTGCGAGATGATCATCGCGGATCAGCTTGGCGAGGCCGAAATCGAGCACCTTGGTCTGCCCATTCTTGGTCAGAAAGATATTTGCTGGCTTGATATCGCGATGAATGATCCCCTTACCATGCGAAGCGCTCAGAGCGTCCGCCACCTGAACCGCGATCTCCAGCAGCTGATCCAGTTCCATCGCCTTGCCGTGGATCCGCTGTTTCAGGCTCTCGCCCTCCAGCTTCTCCATCACAATGAACGGATACCCATTGTGATCTTCAACTTCGTGGATAGTGCAGATGGACGGATGATTTAGCTGTGATGCAGCGCGAGCCTCGCGCTCGAAGCGCTCCATCGACTTCTTATCGGCCATTAGATTTTCAGGGATGAACTTGATCGCGACGTGCCGGCCGAGGCGGACATCTTCAGCCTCATAGACCACACCCATACCGCCTCCGCCGAGTTTCCCGATGATGCGGTAGTGGGAAATCGTCTGCCCGATCATCGGGGCGCCGGTTGTGGTCGAACTCGCGGCTGTTTCGGGGTTCATAGAGAAACTCCCCCGCAGGCGGTAATCTTAGGACGGTGTGCAGGTTAGGTCAACTGTCGTGCGGCAGTATAGGGGAATCCCCTACACATGTACACACCCATTTCTCGATACCTCGGCTCAGGCCATGGAATTAACACAGATTTCATTCAGCCGACATAATTCAGCAACATTGAGGATACAAACTATCGGAGGGCAGTATGACCGTCTCGATTGTTGCGAATGGATTCTTGCGAAACAGCCCGATATTCCCTCTTCAGAAGCCAGCCGAATCGAGTACAATTCGCCCGTCTGCGTGCTGCACCCTCAATCCTGCATATCAACGGAACGCCCGGGACCGGACGTTTACTCAGTCCCGAATATAACGACCAGAATATAACGAATGGAGGCCCGCCATGTTCAAGCTCAGTCTACAGCTTCAAAAGGCCGCGCAGCATTTACGTGGAACAACTCTGAATGTCACCGCCGTGTTAGCGACGCTTGTCTTACTGGTTGTGCCACGGGCGTTAGCTGCGACGACGGCCACAAATAGCTGCCAGCTCAAATCACCGAAGGGCGCCATCCAGCACGTGATCTACGTCCAGTTCGACAACACGCACTTCCGACGGGACAACCCCGACGTCCCCTCGGATCTCGAGCAGATGCCTCACCTGCTCAATTTCATCCAGGACAACGGTGTACTGATGTCGAACGACCACACCGTGCTGATCTCGCACACCGCGACCGGTATCCTGACTTCACTCACGGGCGTCTACCCGGACCGAATGGGGCAGCCGGTTTCGAACAGCTTTCGTTACTTTAATAGCACCGATGGCACGACTCGAACCGGCGTTTCGTTCGCCTATTGGACGTCGCCGCTCTTTGACCCGGCTGGCAGCACCACCGATACGACACCCGAGATGATCAACGAGAACGGCAAGATCGCTCCGGCACCTTGGATGCCCTTTACGCGGGCTGGGTGTGATTTCGGCGCAGTTGCCACAGCGAACACAATTCTCGAGAACACAGCGATTGATATTCCGACGGTGTTCGGCGCCGGCTCACCCGAGGCGATGGAGGTCGCGTCTAATCCTGGTCAAGCCTTCGCAGATTTTGTCGGCATCGGCGTGCATTGCGCCCAGGGCTCAGCCGTCTGTACGGCGCAGAACAGCGGGCGGCCAGACTTACTGCCCGACGAGCCCGGCGGCTACAGTGGCTTCAATGGGCTCTTCGGTGCCAAGTACGTCAATCCGATCATCAAGTCCGGTGGACCGATGATCGATCTCGACGGCAATGTAATCCAAGACTCCATGGGACACGTCGGCTTCCCGGGCTTTGATGGCATGGAAGCTACTGTTTCCCTTGCCTGGGTCGCACAGATGCAGGAAGCTGGCATTCCGGTCACATATGCGTACATCTCGGATGCGCATGATGGCCACGGCACTGCAGGTAACATCCACTTTGCATATGGTCCTGGCGAATTAGGTTATACACAGCAACTGCACGCCTACGATCAGGCATTCCAGAAGTTTTTCGAGCGGCTGGAAGCGGATGGGATTGACAATCGCAACACCCTGTTCGTCTTTACCGTTGACGAAGGCGACCACTTCGTCGGCGACGCGCCGACCCCTGCGGGTTGCGACGGTGTGACGACACCTTGCACGTACAACCGCGTGGGCGAGATCAACGCTGACCTGCGGCGCATGGTCTACACTCAATCCGGCGACTCGACCCTTTTCTCAGTTCACTCGGATGATGCGCCGACAGTGTACGTCAATGGCACGAGTGCTCAACCTATTCGCGACCAGACTGATCCCATCGTCCGCAACCTTGAGCGGGAGATGAGCCAGCTAAGCTGGTTGAACCCGTACACCGGTGTGGTCGAGAACAACATTATGGTCGCGCTTGCGGATCATATCGGGATGAAGACGCTCCACATGGTCACCGCGGACCCGTTCCGCACGCCGACCTTCACGCCGTTCGCCGATCCGGACTGGTTCTTCTTCGCTAGTGGCAACGTCTCAGGGAGATCGGCACCGGCGGCGTGCGCGACGCCGGCGGCATGCGCATTCATTCCGGCGAGAACGAATCAAAGCTTCGCTTGGAACCACGGCGACATTCAAGACGAGATCGCCTCAACCTGGGTCGGTTACGTCGGCCAGGGTGTCGACCCTGCTAGGGTTGATAGCACAACCTGGTCAGATCACACCGATGTGCGCCCGACAATCCTGGAACTCGTGGGATTGAAGGATGACTATGTCCACGACGGGCGCGTCATATCCGAGGTACTTGAAAGCTACGCTCGTCCATTGGCCTTGAAGAAGAGCGCTAGCTTCACCGCCCTCGCGCAGGTATACAAGCAGGTGAACGCGCCATTTGGCGCGTTCGCGATGGCCACGCTCAGGGCATCCACCAAGGCGCTTGCATCGAACGATGCGGGCGACGCCACCTACAACTCCATTGAGGGGCGCATCAAGTCTCTCACCGCGCGGCGGGATGCACTCGCTGCTCAGATGATTCGGCTACTCAATGGTGCCGAATTTAAGGGCAAGAGCTTTGGCGATGCACAAGCTCAATCACTCATTGCGCAAGGGCAAGCATTGCTGAATCAAGCGAACGGTTTGCCCCACTAGCTTGCGAGCAGTGATGAGGTGTTGATTAATTCGCCAGCTCGCGCCGCACGTCTTGATGACGAAGCTTGGTCCAGGCTGACTTCTCGAAAGAACTCGGCTCCAGTGCGGCGCGGGCCTCTCCTGAGCTCAACGCGAAGGAGCCCAGTGTGGGGCGGGCGCCCTCGCCCGCCAAACAGGCCTCGCCCGATCTGTCTTCCTCTGCCGTTTCTTCCGCCAACAACGCGAGTTGAAAAAAGCAGAGCGCGTTATGACGGCGCTCTGAATGGCGAATGGCGCGATTTAAGAACACTATTTGAGTTCGCCGGAATCTATCCACCCAAAGACGCCGCGCTTCCTACCGACTCATTACGCTTGACATGGCTATCTGAGATGGCTATTATCTAGATTATGCAAGTAAGCGTTGCGGACGCTAAAAACAAACTTCCGGAATTGATTAAGGCAGTGGAGGATGGAGAACCCGTAACCATCTGCCGCCGGGGGGTGCCGGTGGTGGACATAGTGCGCACGAAGAAGCCAACTCGCAAAAAGAGGGTGCTCGGAACCCTCAAGGGCAAGATTCAGGTCCTCGATCCGAATTGGTGGAAGCCGATGACCGACGAAGAAGTGGAAGCTTTCCTGGCCGGGCAGGATTGAAGTGCGCCTGCTTCTGGACACTGTAATTCTGATTTACGCCGTGGAATCGCCAGAACGGCTCAGCAAGCGTGCGATCGCCGCTTTAGAGAACCCGGAAAATATTCTCGAGCTGAGCGCAGTTTCTCTTTCCGAGATCGCGATCAAAACAGCACTGGGGAAGCTGAAAGTCTCAGCCGCTCTTGCGCGCCAGGCCGTTGAGGATCTGGACATTCGTATACTCCCGTACACCGCAGGGCACGCCTTCCATCTGTTCGACCTGCCGCTTCACCACAGCGATCCCTTTGATCGCCAAATCATTGCCCAGGCTATGCACGAAAGGATTCCTATTGTGACGTGCGACGAGAAATTCAGCCTCTACAACGGGATCAAACTCGTCTGGTAACAATCATACTGGGCATTTTTGAGCAGCGTCGCGTTAGAGCTTCTCGAAGAATTCGCAGGCTGAGCACGAAATAAACATTCCGCCTGGGACACCACGCTCGCGATCTTTCATGCGCTTCACGATGCGCGTCGGCTTACCGCACTTGGGGCAGTCGGTGCTCTTGGATGTATCCATCACTCTCTTGCGATCTGCTGTCTTGGCAATCTTGGCCATTATGTTCTCCATCTTCACAAACTAATCCGCCGCTGTTGCTTCCGGCTTCACGGATGTTTGTGGGCGCGGCTTTGTGTCACACCGCTATAAGAATTAGCTTCGAGGGGGCTGAGTTGGCCTCAACTCTCTTCCGCTTTGAATAATTTTACAGTAACGTTGCAGGATTGTCTCCGGAAACGGACTAGCTAGGAACGCCGGACAGGTAGCTCATGTGGAAAATAGTGACAACTTTTGCAGGGATTACAGCAGCGATGTTCGTCATCTGGGCTTTATTACACCAGGTAGCTAGCACAACTGAAGCCGTCTTGAAAGGCATCTTCGATTGAGTAATTCCGAACGTTATGCTCCCGGGTGGCCGGGCATTCCTCCGCGCTGGACGTCGAGCGCAAAAACCGGAGTGGGCACGGCGCTCAACCAGCACAGCCGGATATGGTTCACGCTCAGTCATGGAATTTTGAATGAGATCTATTTTCCGCGGGTAGATCAGGCCTGCACCCGCGACCAGGGCCTGCTGATCACTGACGGCGCCCGATTTTTTTCGGAAGAGAAACGCCATTGCCGGTTCGAAAATGTGTCTCTCGAGCCGGGCGTGCCTGTCTACGAATTGACCAACACCGAAAATCAGGGCCGATACAAAATCTACAAAGAAGTTTTCAGCGATCCCTACCGCAACGTTATTGTGCAGAAAATTCGTTTTGAACCGCTGGAAGGCAAGCTGGCTGATTATCGGCTCTACGCGCTGCTCGCCCCGCATCTTGCCAATTGCGGTGCAGGCAACACCGGATGGATCGGCGACTACAAGGGTGAACCGATGCTTTTCGCTGAACACAACGATACGGCATTGGCCTTTGCTTGCTCGGTGCCGTGGAAAAAAATGTCAGTGGGATTTGCAGGCACTTCGGATGGCTGGCAGGATCTATCCCAACATTATCAGATGACATGGGAGTACACGCGCGCAGAAGACGGAAACATTGCGTTGACCGGAGAAATAGATCTCGCTGCTTGCGGCGGCGAATTCGTTCTTGCGCTTGGTTTCGGCGGAATGTGGTCAGAAGCAGGCCAGCAGGCGCGCTCCAGCCTGCTCGAGGCCTATGAGGACTTGCGCGATCACTACGTCTGGCATTGGAAACAATGGCAAGACACGTTGTTAAAGCTGGATGAGCCAGCGCGTGAGCGCGACCTGTATCGGCCCAGCGTAGCGGTATTGCGTTCGCATGAGTCGAAAGATTTCCTCGGTGGCGTAATCGCCAGTCTCTCCATTCCCTGGGGATTCAACAAAGGCGACGAAGATCTGGGCGGCTATCATCTGGTCTGGCCGCGCGACCTGGTGGAGACGGCCCTCGGATTCCTTGCTGCTGGTGCTGAGCCGGACGCCTTGCGCGTGCTTCGCTATCTGGAATCCACGCAGGAGGCGGACGGCCACTGGGCACAGAATCTGTGGCTCGATGGGCGTCCCTACTGGGGCGGCATGCAGATGGATGAGACTGCTTTCCCCATCTTGCTGGTTGACATGCTGCAGCGCGAGGCCAAGTACGCGCTCGGCGACTTGCAACGTTGGTGGAAGTTAGTGGAGCGTGCCGCCCGATTCATTGTGCGAAACGGCCCCGTCACTCAGCAGGACCGATGGGAAGAAGACGCCGGTTATTCGCCTTTCACGCTCGCGGTCGAAATTGCCGGACTGCTCGCAGCCGCCGATGTCGGCGATGCAGTCGGAGAGAAGGAAGCGGCAGCGCACTTGCGTGAGACCGCTGATTGTTGGAATGACAATATAGAGCGCTGGTGCTACGCGAAGGATAGCGACCTCGCGCAGCAGATCGGCGTCGAGGGATATTACGTTCGCATCGCGCCGCCGGAAACCGATTGCGCAGCCTCTCCTCTGGACGGTTATGTTCCGATCAAAAATCGCCCTCCGGGGCAAAGCTCGGAGGCCGCGACCCATGTCATCAGTCCGGACGCTCTGGCGCTGGTGCGCTTCGGACTGCGCGCTCCCGATGATCCGCGAATTTTGAATACGGTTAAAGTCATCGACGCTCTGCTGCGCGTGAAATTACCGCAAGGTCCGTGCTGGTACCGGTACAACGATGATGGCTATGGCGAGCATGAAGACGGCTCACCATTTGACGGGACCGGGATCGGCAGACCCTGGCCGCTGCTCGCAGGCGAGCGAGCGCATTACGAACTGGCAGCCGGACGCCCGCAGGCGGCTGAAGACTTGTTGCGAGTGATGGAGTTGTCAACTGAAGGAGGACGCCTCATTCCGGAACAAGTGTGGGATCGCGCAGATATTCCCGCGCTCGAATTATTTCTCGGAAAGCCGTCCGGTTCGGCTTGCCCTCTAGTGTGGGCGCATTCTGAATACATCAAGCTGCGGCGTTCGCTGCGCGACGGAAAGATTTTCGACCAGCCGTCACAGACCGTGCAACGCTACGTCATCGAAAAGCAAAGCGCCACGCACTTCGAATGGCGCTTCAACAATAAATGCCGGACGATGCCCCAGGGCAAGAAACTCCGTCTTGTGCTGCCCGCGCCGGCGATGGTGCATTGGAGCTTCGATGGATGGCGTACAACGCAGGATATGAACACCCATGACCCGCTGGGAGTGCATGTCGCGGATTTGCCCACCAGCACTTTGAATGCGGGGGCGGAGATCGTGTTTACTTTCTACTGGCAGAGCGAGCAGCGTTGGGAGGGGACGGATTTTAACGTAAAGGTGGAGGACAACTAGCGGGTCGCTGCACCGACCACACCTTGTTTTTGGGCGCCGATGGACGCTGCGCCATCCTCCTTCCAGCCGCTCCGCGAAATATTCGAATAAAGAAGGCCCGCACAAATAGCGGAAATGAGCAGCAGAACGAATCCCTCCCACAGCGGCCCAAGGAGCACGTGCCCCAAGCCAAACAGCGCCAAGTAAACCATAGCGCAGCCCAGAATCCATGAAGCCAAATTTCGGCCCAGATCACGAGTTGGGACGATCTCCGGCGCAAGCCGCGCAATGGGCTGCCACCCGCTGACGTGTGGACGCACGCTGCGGTAAAAATCGAGCAGAACATTTTGCGGTTCCGGGGCAGTAGTAAACGTCACAATCAGCCACACTAGGGTCGTCACGAGGGTGGTAGCAAGAGCGGTCTTGGCAAAAACCACCGGGTTCGAGCCAGAAAATGGCGCGGCCCAGCGCAACAACACGGTCATCAGCAGCGCGGTTGCCATGGCCGAAATCTCGCTCCAGGCATTAATTCGCCACCAATACCAGCGCAATAAATAAACGGCGCCCGTACCCGCGCCGACCTCCAGTACAGCTTGCCAGCCCGAGCGGATATCAGCCAACAGCACCGAAACCAACGCAGAGGCAATGACCAGGATCACCGTCGCCACGCGCGACATATTCACGTAATGTTTTTCATCGCCGTCGCGTTTGATAAATCGCCGGTAGAAATCCGCAACCAGATACGACGCGCCCCAATTCAACTGCGTCGCGATCGTCGACATGAACGCCGCCATAAATCCGGCAATCACGATCCCACGGAGCGCCGGCGGCACATGATTGCTCACTATCAGCATGTAGCCGCTCTCCGGATGCTCAAGATGCGGATATAGAACGATCGCCGCCAAGGCAGTCAGAATCCACGGCCAGGGGCGTAGGGCGTAATGTGCGATGTTGAACCAAAGAACCGAAAGCAATCCGTTGCGTTCATCCTTGGCGCTGAAGATTCGCTGCGCGATGTATCCCCCGCCGCCCGGCTCTGCCCCTGGATACCAGAAGGACCACCACTGCACTCCGATATTGACTAAAAACGTCACCACCGGAAGAACCCACAACGCTTCCGCCGAAATTGGGCGGGAAAAATCTGGAAAGAACGATGTAGCGTCGCCCGCGCCGGGTGACGCGGCTCGCATTTCTCCTAGTCTGCTCAACAGCGCGGCCATCCCGCCGCAAGCCGAAACTGCGTACCATGCCACGCCGATCACAATCGCCATCTTCAAAGCAAACTGAAACAAATCAGTCCATAGGACGCCCCAAAGGCCGCCGAGCGCCACATAGATTCCTGTAAATGGGATTAGAAAAAGTACGCAAATGGCCAAGGCATTGCGATCGCTCACGCCGAGAGTAACCCCGACGATGCTAGTCATCGCCTTGGTGACCCAGCCGAGGATCAGGCAGTTCATGAGAAGGCCGAGATAGAGCGCCCGAAATCCACGGAGAAATGCCGCTGGCTTGCCCGAATACCGCATCTCTGCGAACTGCACATCTGTGAGCAGGCCTGAGCGCCGCCACAGCCGCGCAAACAAAAAAACTGTCATCATGCCTGATAGCAAGAACGCCCACCACAGCCAATTGCCGGCGACGCCTTGCGTGTAAACCAGGCCGGTGACTACGAGCGGCGTATCCGCCGCAAAAGTAGTCGCAACCATCGAGGTGCCAGCAAGCCACCATGAAACATTTCTTCCGGAAACAAAATAGTCGTCAACGCTCTTGCCCGATCGGCTGCGGAAGTACAGGCCCAGGAAAAGAGTGATCCCTAAATAGGCGACAATCGCCGACCAGTCCAGCAGAGTAAAGTTCATGGCGCAAAGGATACACCAGGGTAGGAAAAAACAGATTTATGGAAATGGTCCGGGCTAGTTGACTCCTTGCGCAGCGGAGCAGCTGCTGTCACTCAACGGCAAATCCAGTGAGATATGCTCTTTGGGAGGGCATTCCCTGTTTTGGATTCATACGGTGTCAGCCGACCTGATCGGCCTTACAGTCTCTAACAAAACCCTGCTATGACGAAAAACTCCTAAAGAGAGCTCCTTACTCTTATTCGGGAACTGCGTGAGCAAATGCATGCGTGTTTCAGCTGGCTCCAAGCCTATAATCGCTCGCCGTGTTCTTCAGGAAAACGAAGACGGCAACGACGATGATCAGCTTCCTCAGGGCTCACAAGGGCGTGAGCGTGATCATTTTCTCGTGGGTTGTTTTTTGCGCCTTCGTGCTCATCCCCAGTTGGCGCGAAGGGCCCTTTGCTTTCGTGTTCTTCTCAACCCTCTTCGTAACGATGATTGCCAGCCAGCTTTTCTGGATTCCTCGTGTCATTGGCCTTGGGGAACGATTCATTCTCGGGAAGCCGCAGCGCATCTGGCTTAAGGTCATCGTGGGCGTTCCCTATCTGTTCTTCTTCGCTAGCAATTTCGGCCCCTGGTACATTCCGCGGGGAGATTCGACCCATTTGACGCTGCGCAGCGTTCTGCTTGACGGAGCTTGGTCGGTGTGGCTGGTCGGGTCGTGGGTGGGCTTCGCCCTAGTGATGGTTTTCTGGACGGTAGACCGAGCAGGGCGCGCCGCAGCGTGGGTTTACCGCAAAGCGCGCGAGGCTGCGGCAGGCCCCGCCGCCGCTTCCATGCCTGGCGGCATACCTCTTGACCCGGCCTCGCCCGCCCGCCGCCGCCTGCTCGAGCAGGCCGCCGTCGCAGTAAGCGCCGTGCCATTTGTGGCCGCGGCATACGGGCTTCTATACGGCCGGCTCGACGTGGAAGTCACTCGCCCGCGCATTGCGCTCGCACGTCTGCCCAAAGCCTTTGAGGGGTTTCGCATCGTCCAGCTTTCCGACTTTCACATCAGCCCCTTCATCACCGCGGACGAGATTCGCCGTTGCGTCACAATCGCCAACGGATTGAAAGCCGACTTGGTGGCGCTGACCGGCGACTACCTCGCCGACGATCCCGCGGCAGAAGGAGAGGTGGTGCATGCGCTCGCAGGCCTTCGTGCGTCCTACGGTGTTTTCGGCTGCCTTGGCAACCATGAGTTCTATACTGAAACCGAGGATTCCATCACACGACTTTTTGCCGCGGCGGGGATTCGCATCCTGCGTCAAGAGCGGGCATCCATTCAATCACACGGCGAAGTGCTGAACCTGATCGGCGTTGACTACCAGCAAAGGCGATTCTCCAGAGATCATGACGGGCACCTCGTTGACCGGTATCTCGAGGGAAGTGAAAAACTGGTGATGCCGGACATGGTCAACATCCTTCTGAGCCACAATCCCAACAGCTTTGATCGCGCCGCCGAGTTGGGCATCGACTTGACCCTGGCGGGCACAGCCATGGCGGCCAGTTGGCGCTCTCGTTCATCAACCGGGGCCTCACCCTCGTACGCCCTGAAACTCCCTACGTGAGCGGATGGTATGAGAAACCCGGCGGGCAACTGTACGTCAACCGCGGCATAGGAACCACCGGCCCTCCCATTCGCCTCGGCGCAAGACCAGAGATTACGGTACTGGAGTTGACCGGAACGTGACTCCAGCGTGTCGGACATCTAAAATCGGCGAGATAGGCAGTTTTCTCCTAGTCTACCTGCGCGTCGTGGTTCATTGGCGCGCGATCATTTTGCTGTTGGTCCTTTCTCTTGCCACATTCCTGATCGCGCAAGCCGATTTCTTCGATTTGTTAGTCTTCGCCCTGTTCCTGATCTGTATCGCCAGCCAGTTTTTCTGGATTGGCCGCATCCTCGACCTCGGGGAGCGGTTCATCCCGGGTAAGCCCCGCCGCGCCTGGCTCGCGATCGTCGCAGGCCTCGTTTATTTATTCATCTTCACCTACAGCTTTCCCGGCATTGAATCGACCAGTGCTCACATTTTCCGCGCCGCCGACTATCGGCTGCGCAGGGTTTTGATCGAAGCAGCATTCTGGTGGTGGTTTGTGGGATCGCAGGTGGCCTTTTTGGTGGTGATTGTCTTCAGGACGGTCGACCGCGCGGCCCGTGCTTCAGTCTGGGTGTATGGTAAGGCACGCGAGGCTATGCAAGGCCGCAGTGCTGCTCTCAAGCCAGCCACGCTCAACCCACTCTCGCCTGCCCGCCGCCGATTCCTTGAGCAAACCGCCGTACTTGTAAGTGCCACGGGGTTCGTGGCTGCCGGCTATGGGCTTCTCCACGGTCGGCAGAATGTGGAAGTCGTTCGTCAACGCATCCGCCTGGCGCGCCTGCCCAAAGTCTTCGAGGGCTTTCGCATCGCCCAGCTTTCTGATATTCACATCGGTCCCTTCACTACTGCGGATTATATTCGTCATTGCGTCACGATCACTAACGCATTGAAAGCCGACTTAGTCGTTTTGACTGGAGACTACATTTGCTGGGATCCGAAGGCTGAACGGGAGGTGGTTGGTGTGCTGGCGGGACTGCGTGCGCCGCATGGCGTTTTCGGCTGCCTCGGGAACCACGAGCAGGAGGGCGAAATCGAAGACTCCATTACCCGCTTGTTCGCCGCGGAGGGCATCCGCATCCTGCGCCAAGAGCGCGCAGCCATCCGATTGGGCGACGAAACGGTCAACTTGATCGGGATAGACGAGGCACGAGGCGCGGATTGGGAGAGTGACGTCTATCGCCGGCTACGGCAGGTCAAAGAGCTGGTGATACGGGGTACAGTCAACATTCTGCTGGTTCATTACCCTGCTGTATTCGATTACATCACCGAACTCGGCGTTGGCGTTGATCTGACTTTGGCGGGCCACACTCACGGCGGTCAGTTGTCACTCGACTGGGTTCATCGCGATCTCAACCTCGGCCTCGTCGTGACGCATTACACAAGCGGATGGTACGAAAAATCTGGCGCGCAGCTTTATGTCAACCGCGGCATCGGTACCACGGGCTTTCCGATCCGGCTCGGTGCCCGGCCGGAAATTACAGTATTTGAATTGGTGCGCGGGGTCTGAGTTGCGGGAAGTCGGGAACTCTTCAACCTCACCTGTCATATGCGTTTCGCGAACGTCGGAATCAGAGGCTTGTTAGAGGCTCTTGGGATTACCTGGACCTCCGGAAGTCGAGGCTGAGCAGCGTAGGCTGTTCGGGCTGTAGAAACCGTGAGCTCTTGCCCTAAAGTAAAAGTTCGGCGGCCACTAGATCTTCAAGAGCGCAGCCTACGCTCTTGAAAAGAGTGATCTGATCGGCGAAGCTGCGACCCAGCTTCTTGTTGGTAACCAGTTCATGTAAATCGGCGGCGATGTGATCACGGGTGATGGCGCCCTCTTTCATTGGAATTAGCAGGTCGCCAGCCTCGGCCAGACACGCGTCGAAAGTGTCCACAAAAATCCGGGAGCGTTGAACCGTGATCGTATCCACTTCACGCGTGTGTGGCTGAAATGATCCGACCGGATTCAGATGAGTGCCGGGACGAAGCAGATTTCCATCGAAGAGCGGGACTGGCGAAGTAGTGCAGGTGCAGATGACATCGGACTCGGCGGCAACGGTCGCAGCGTTGGCCGGAGCGATTGCGATATCACCGGATAGTTCTTTTACGAAGCTTTCGGTTCCGGCACGCGTTCTTCCGCAAACCAGCACACGCTGGAAATTGCGGACCAGCGGCAACACTCGCAAATGTGCCCGCGCCTGGCGACCTGTACCGAAAATTCCTAGTGTGGCGGCGGTTTCGCGAGCAAGGGATTTCGTTGCGACCGCTGAAGTGGCGGCGGTGCGTAGATCAGTGAGATAGTTCGCCGGAACGATCAGTTTTGGCGATGCAGTTTGGGAATCAAACAATATGTAGGTCGCTTGGATACGCTCTTCAGGGTGCGCAGGAGTCTCTTGCACCGTGACCAGTTTCATTCCCAGGGCATCGCGCGCACGATCGTAACAAGGCATAAGCAGAAAGATGCCGGAGTCCAGATTTATATGCGTGCGCAGAGGAATTTCCGTTGAAGGATAACGGTCGCGGAACGCGGATTCGAGCGCAGCAATCAAACGCACCGGATCGAGTTTCTGCCGGACATCTTCTTCAGTCAGCATCCGCATAGTGCGAATCACATCGTAAGGCAAGTCCCTTCCGCTTTGAAATCCTGATCGACAGCTTCGATCTTGGGCAACGCGGTGTAAGATACTCGGCTTGCCCGCCAATGAATCGCGAATACCACAAAGGGTACAGCAGCGAACTCAATCGTGAGATGGAGTTGCTGGTTTTCGGACACGGCGGCATGCCTCTGCTGGTTTTTCCAACATCCGAAGGCAGATTTTTCGATTACGAAGATCGAGGCATGATTGCCATCCTTTCGCCGAAGATTGATCGCGGCGAGCTGCAGGTTTTTTGCGTCGACAGCGTGGATGCGGAGAGCTGGTACAACAAGCAGGTGCATCCGCGGCTGCGAGTGTTGCGGCATTTGCAGTATGAGCGTTATCTGCTGCACGAACTGCTGCCATTTCTGCACGCCAAGAATTCCTCATCGCAGTTGGCTCTGACCGGCTGCAGTTTTGGCGGATATCACGCGGTGAATTTCTCGCTCAAACATCCTGACCTGGTTACGCATTGCGTCAGCATGGGCGCGGCCTATGATATTCATCAGTTCCTCGACGGCTATTACGACGATGATTGTTACTTCAACTGCCCTCCGGATTTTTTGCCAAACATGGCCGATGAGTGGTTTTTGAGCCGCTATCAGCAGATGAAGATCGTGCTGGCCACCGGCGAATGGGATATGTGCCTGGACCAGAACGTAAAATTATCCGCAATTATGAAAAGTAAGGGCATCCCGCACTGGCTCGATGTTTGGGGAGATCACACCGGGCACGATTGGCCTTGGTGGCAGAAGATGGCTGGGAAATATTTTCTTTGAGGTTCATAGAAGGAGTCGCTTGTGAGTGTGAAAAAGATCGGAATCATTTTCGGCATGGAAAACACTTTTCCGCCTGCGCTGGTCGAGAAGATCAACGGCTTGAAGGTTGAGAACGTCACTGCGGAGTTCGTCAAACTAGGCGGAGTGAAGATGGCCGAGGCCGGCGGATACCGCGTCATTATTGATCGGATCTCGCAAGACATTCCGTTCTATCGAGCGTTTCTCAAGAATGCGGCGTTGACGGGCACGATTGTCATCAATAATCCGTTTTGGTGGACCGCCGATGATAAGTTTTTCAACTACGCGCTGGCGAGCAAGCTGGGTGTGGCAATCCCGCCGACGGTGCTGCTGCCGCACAACCAGCATCCTCCCGATACTACCGATCGCTCGATGCGGAACTTAATTTATCCGCTGAACTGGGAGGAGGTTTTTTCCTACGTTGGATTTCCCGCCTTTCTGAAGCCTTACTCCGGAGGCGGCTGGAAGCACGTCTACAAGGTCCACTCGCCGGAGGAGTTTTTTCATTATTACAACCAGACCGGCGACTTATGCATGACGCTCCAGCACGGAGTTGAGTTTGAAGAGTACTACCGCTGTTATGTGGTAGGTCAGGAGAAAGTGCACGTTATGCGTTATGACCCGAAGGCGCCGTTTCACGAGAGGTATGTGAAGGGAAATCCGCCGCCATCGTCGTCGAAATTGCATGAACGGATGGTGCGCGATGCGCAGACTGTGTGCCAGGCTCTCGGCTATGACTTCAACACTGTCGAATTTGCAGTGGAAGGTGGAGTGCCGTACGCCATCGATTTCATGAACCCGGCGCCGGATGCGGACGTGAACTCAGTCGGCCAGGACAATTTTGATTGGGTGGTAAATGCCGTCGCGGAGCTTGCCCTACAGAAGGCTCTTAGCGATGAGAATCCGGCGAAGGAGTTGCGGTGGGCGGCGTTCCTGGCAGGGGAATCTATTACGACTCCGGCGATCAAGACACCTAGAAAGAAGAAAGCCAGAGCTTGATTGGCTCAACTTGCGTAAACGCGTCGTTTTGACCACGAAGGACACGAAGGAGCACGAAGGAGTCGTTTGAAATCCCCCTTCGTGTACCTTCGTGGCCTTTGCGGTTTATGAAATGACCAACACTATCGGCGCCTGCCCTACATCATCGCTACATTGCTATACTAAGGCGACTTAGCGGTACCCATGCTTCCCACCTTCACCATCGGTATTGAAGAGGAATATCAGACAGTCGATCCAGTCACATTCGACCTGCGCTCGCATATTCATGCTGAGATCATCGAGAAAGGCAAGCTGATCCTTCAGGAGAAAGTGAAATCGGAGATGCACGCCTCCGTGGTCGAGGTCGGTACCGCAGTTTGCAACAACATCAAAGATGCCAAAGAAGAAGTCAAGAAGCTGCGTCGCGACATGGTCGCGCTCGCCAAGGAGAATGGCTTGAGGTTGTGCTCTGCGGCTACGCATCCCTTCGCCGACTGGCGCATGCAGGAGATCACACCCGGCGAACGATACAAGAATATCGTCGAAGATATGCAGCTTGTCGCGCGGGCTAATTTAATTTTTGGCTTGCACGTGCATATTGGCGTGGAAGACCGTGAGACGGCGATCCAGCTAATGAACCATGCGCGTTATTTTTTGCCGCACATCCTGGCGCTTTCAACCAATTCGCCGTTTTGGCTGGGAATGAACACCGGGCTGAAGTCCTACCGCTGCAAAGTATTCGACAAATTTCCCCGCACTAACATTCCAGATTATTTTCCCAGTTGGGGCGAGTACGACAGCTTCATCAAGCTTTTAATCAAAACCAACTGCATCGATAACGCGAAGAAAATCTGGTGGGATATCCGCCCGCATCCTTTCTTCGATACGCTCGAGTTTCGCGTATGCGATATTCCCATGCGCGTGGATGAAACCATTGCTTTGGCCGCGCTCATTCAGGCAACGATTGCCAAGCTGTACAAGCTTTATGCGGCGAACCAGGGCTTCCGGCTGTATCGGCGCGCCCTGATCATGGAGAACAAGTGGCGCGCTGCGCGCTACGGATTGGATGGTAAGCTGATCGACTTCGGCAAGCAGAAAGAAGTGCCGGTTCGCGATTTGATTCACGAATATCTGGACTTCATCGATGATGTGGTGGACGAACTCGACTCGCGCGAGGAATTGAATTACCTGCGACAGATTCTGGAAACGGGGAGCGGCGCCGACCGCCAGTTGCGTCTTTTTCAGGAAACTGGAGATCTGAAGAAAGTTGTCGAATATATGATTGCAGAGACGGAGGCCGGCCTCACCGAATCCGTGGCTTCCGCCAGGAAAGTAGGGTAATGAACCTTCCCGTCACTCAAACCAACCATCAGCTCAGCACGCTGACTTTCGATCCTGAACTTACTCTCGGAGCGCGCAATGCGGTTAACGTGTGCCTCCGAATTCAGCCCAACGAGAAGGTCACGATAATTACCGATGACGCGACGAAAGAGATTGCAGCCAGCATCGTGCGTGAGCTGGAACAGCTTGGCTCTACCTATCGCGCGTGGGTGCTGGAAGACTTGGCTCCGCGTCCCCTGCGCGATCTACCGCAGGAGATCGCGGATAATCTCGAGACCAGCGAGGTTTCCATCTTTGCGGTGCAAGCGCAGGCTAACGAACTGCGCTCGCGCATGCAGATGACAGATATCGTAAATCGTCGCCACATCAGGCATGCGCACATGGTTAACATCAACCGCCAGATCATGCTGGAAGGCATGCGGGCGGACTTTCTGAAGGTGGACCGGATTAGTCAGAAAGTAGCCGAGATGGTCCGGCGGGCTTCCCTTATTCGTGCGAAAACTGCGGCCGGCACGGATTTGACTGCGGAGCTGGACCCCGCGTACCGGTGGATCAAGACAAGCGGAATTATTAGTCCGGAAAAATGGGGGAATCTTCCCGGGGGCGAAGTGTTCACGACTCCCGGCGAAGTGAATGGGACGTTTGTGATCGACGGCGTGGTCGGCGATTGGCTTTGCGCGAAATTTGGGGACCTTGCTCCGAATCCGCTCACCATTAGGATCAAGAACAATCGTCTAACCGAAGCGCATTCCGCCAATCGGAAATTAGAAGATGATTTCTGGCGTTACACGCACACCGATGAAAATAGTGATCGCGTGGGCGAATTTGCCATTGGCACCAACATCGAATTAAAAGACGTGATTGGACAGATTTTGCAGGACGAGAAATATCCCGGTGTCCACATTGCGTTCGGGAATCCCTATGGGGCGCACACAGGTGCGCAATGGTATTCATCGACGCACATTGATGTGGTTGGCCGGAAATTCGACATTTGGGTGGATGATGAGCAGATTATGAAACATGGGAAATTTCTGATCGAGCCCTGAGGCCTAATATGCCTTTTCGCAGAGAGCTTGATCGAGATCATCTCGGGCTTCTAGAGGATTGGCAGGGCAACAACATCGCCCTTGCTTGTCCAGCCTGCCTGAAGGTCTTTGTCGTCAGCGGGCTGATTCACCGAAAAGGACGTGAATGCCCAAATTGCCGCAAGACTAAGGCCTTCGTTAGCCCGGATGGCGCGACAGCGTCAGTGGAATGTGGTGAAGCCAATTTACCCTTCTGGAAGGAAGGCTGATCCACTCGCAATATCTCTCGCGGACGGGGCGCCCGCGCCACAGAAATCATGATTCCCTCCCTTCGCCAGCAGTTCAACGCAAACTTCACGCCAGAAAAATACCGGCGACTCTTGCAGCTTATGGCAGAGCGCTGCGGCACTCCGGTGCAATTTCGCATCTGCGAGACACCTTGCTTCTTTCCAAAATCTCTGCTCGATCGGATGGCGCAGTGCGGGAAAGAATTAGTTCATCAGCTCGAGACTCCGGAATATCGCCAGGCTTCCTCCGCTGCAATTCCCTCTGAATTTAACGTGCCTAACGAGAGCTCGCATTCGATGTTCATCCAAGTCGATTTTGGCCTTGTGCGTGATGCGGCAGGCCAGCTTCAGCCCAAGCTGGTTGAACTGCAGGGCTTTCCTTCCCTTTACGCGTATCAACCGGTTTTGACGCAGTCTTACGCGGAAGTCTTCGGGCTGGACGCCAATTTGCACTATCTAATGAGCGGTTTGGATTGGGAGTCCTATACACATCTTCTACGGCGCGCGATTGTCGGTGATCACGATCCGGAAAACGTCATCCTGATGGAAATTGATCCGCTGCATCAGAAGACATTGCCGGATTTTCTGCTCACCGAAAAATTATTAGGGATCAAGACCATCTCCATAACCGACATCAGGCAGACTCATAACCAGCTCTTCTACGAAAGCAACGGCCGCAGAATTCCCATCCGGCGGATTTACAACCGTGCCATTGTGGATGAACTGGTGCGAAAAAATCTTCAATTGGATTTCCGCTTTACGGGTGATCTGGACGTCGAATGGGCAGGCCATCCAAACTGGTACTTCCGCATGAGCAAGTTTTCTCTGCCCTACCTTCAGCACGAATGCGTGCCGAAGAGCTGGTTCCTGGACCGCATCGAACATGCGCCCGCCGATCTCGACCACTACATTCTCAAACCCTTGTTCTCGTTTGCCGGCTTGGGAGTAAACATTAACCCGAAGAAAGAAGACCTTGACGCAATTCCGCCGCAGAGCAGATCGCAATACATCCTGCAGGAGAAAATGCATTTCGAGCCGGTGATCGAGACACCTTTCGGCGCAACCAAGGCTGAGGTACGCATCATGTACATTTGGCTAGACGCACTCACCCCCGTGATGACCATCATCCGCATGGGCCGCGGACTTATGATGGGCGTGGATCATAACAGAAACATGGAGTGGGTCGGATCGTCGGCGGGCTTTTACTAAATTTGGATCTTCAGGCGGGCTTACTGAACAGTTCTCGATCCCTGGTTATAGTTCTCCCAGCACGACAGTCGAGGGTGAAACCTTGACCGATCCAGGGGCTTGCCTCACATCACGCTATCTTCGGCATGTTGCGCTGCTAGTCACTTTACGATGGCCCCGCCTGTTTCCCCACCACGATCCGGAGATTGATGGTCCTTCACAAGGCTTTGCTCTTAATCTCCACCGCGTAATTTCAGCGCGCGGCGCCGACGGCACCCATCTCCTGCAAAATCTTTTCCGCTTCGGCGGCGGGATTCGCTGCTTCGGTGATTGGTCGTCCGACGACAATGTGGGTTGCGCCGGCGGCGATTGCCTCGGCGGGCGTTACGACGCGGCTCTGGTCTCCGCGATCAGCGCCGGCAGGCCTGATGCCGGGATTTACGATCGCGAACTTGTGGCCCAGGCAGCTTCGAACTTGAGCGGTTTCGCGGGCGGAGGTCACGATGCCCTGGCATCCGCTGCGGATTGCCAGTTCTGCGAGGCGTAGCACCTGATCCAAAATTCTGCCGCCCGCGCCACTTTCTTCAAGATCGTTTTCATCCATGCTCGTCAGAACGGTGACGCCAAGTATCGTCAGTTCAGGATTGACGCTTGCTGCGGCTTCCACTGCTGCGCGCAGCATTTTGCTTCCGCCTGAGGCATGAACCGTCAACATGCTGACGCCGAGCTTGGCGGCTTCGCGAACTGCGGAAGCAACAGTCGTGGGGATGTCGTGGTATTTCAGATCAAGAAATATGCGGCGTCCAGAAGTCACCAGCTCGCGCACGATCTGCGGGCCTTCGGCGGTGTGAAGCTGCATGCCGACTTTGTATGTAGAAGCAGAGTCGCCCACGGCCGCCACAATCTTTCTGGCGGCGGCCGCGGAGGACACGTCGAGAGCGACGATCAAATGCTGCCGCGCGTCGTTTATTTGACGATCGTGCATTAGACGATCGTCTATCACACGATCGTTTATCAGTTGTCCACGCATCAAAGGGGAGTTTAAAAGATTTGCGGCTGCGGGGCTATGGCTAAAACGCCATGGGCTGCAGCATCGCCATGGTTTGTGGTTGGGCCATCTTCGGTTGAACCAGGTCCAGACGGACCCGCTGCAAACCTTGAGCCTTGAACTGGAGCACGCGAGCGGTGCTGTAAGAAACGTCTATGATTCGGCCCGGAACAATGGGGCCGCGGTCATTGACTTTGACTACGACCGAGCGCCCGTTGCGCAGATTGGTGACCCGCACGAAGCTGCCCAGGGGCAGAGTTGGGTGGGCGGCGGTCAGGTCGTACATGTTATAAGGCTCGCCGCTGGCGGTCGGCTTGCCTTGGAAATAGTCTCCATACCAGGAGGCGGTGCCAATCTGGTAGGGCTTCGCCTTTCGCGCTTTGTAGCGCGCTTCCTTTGAGGCCTGGGTTAGGTTACTTCGGTTTGTAGCCGACTCCGAGCTGGTTGGCTTCTGAGCCGCTCCCAGGCTGACGACCGATAAGACAATCGCCAGTCCACGAGCAATTCGTCTGCACATTCAGACACCTCGCATCTCTAAAGTCACCCTCCCTACCCCAGTCGCCAAGGATTGGGAGATGCTACCGGGAGGAACCAAGACTGTCAATGCGAAATCTACTGTAGCAAGATAATCAGATGGTAATAGATAGCTTACGTAACCTACTGGTTATGTTGAGTAAGCTGGCGTATGTTACTGAGTCGTTGGTGACTTAACTGTGTACTAAAAGATAAATAATCGCGGCTCGGGAGCGGCTGAAATTATTACATGGCTTTGTTTTGTGTAAGTTGCGGGCCAGCGTGGCTGCGGTAACCTCACCAGGCACACGAATCGGTTGCGAGGGAGGCAATTTCCGCGAAAGCCCATTGAAAGCGCTATCTTGAAGAGGCCAGTCCCGTTACTTCGGAAGCGGTTGTTCCGCAGCGTCCCTAGGTGGTTTTGAAACAGGCCAGGTTTCGGATAGATTGCGCTTATGGCTCAAGCGCCGCCTGTGGTTCTTACTATCGCCGGGTTCGACCCATCATCCGGGGCCGGCGTCACCGCCGACATAAAAACGATAGCTGCACACGGCTGCTATGGGGTGGCGTGTATCACTGCGCTGACGGTGCAATCGACGGCGGGTGTTCGGCGGGTGGAGGCGGTGAGCGCAGAACTCGTTGCCGAGACCCTGACGGAACTATCTACAGATGTCGACATAGCTTCGGTTCGCATCGGAATGCTGGGATCGGCGAAGGTCACGCGAGCGGTGGCGGACTTTTTGGGCAGGAAAAAGCTGGAAAACGTAGTGCTCGACCCGATTCTCAAAGCAACTTCGGGCGCCGCGTTGATCGACCAGAGTGGTGCTCGGATTATGGTCGAAAGACTGCTGCCCCTCACGACGGTGGTCACGCCTAATGTGGATGAAGCTTCCGCGCTGACCGGCTTGGCGGTCACAAATCCTAACCAAATGCGGGCGGCGGCGAACAAGCTACATCAGATGGGCGCAGTGGCAGTGGTGGTCACTGGCGGACATCTGGAAAAAGCCATCGATCTGCTGAGCTTCAAAACGCGCCGCAGCGTGGAACAGGAGATTTTCAAGTCCGACCGCCAGCGTTCCAACTCAACCCACGGCACCGGGTGCGCGTTTGCCACCGCAATTGCCTGCCACCTGGCACAAGGGCGAGGGCTGCCGGAGGCTGTCCTGCTGGCGAAGGCCTACATCACTGCGGCTATCGTTAATGCACATCCGCTCGGACGCGGGACGGGACCGGTTCACCATCTTTACCGAATGTATCAACAGCGGCGGGTGGTGATAGCCGATCCTGAGCCGGTGAACTGATCGCGGATCTAGGCACACCTCAAGCCCATCTAAGAGCTCGAGGTGTATCGGATGAATGAGGGAAGAGAGAACCTGTTACGGCTGATTCTTTGCTTCGGGCCTTTTCCTGAGCAGGATGCCGGCAAGAAAAGCCGCAATTGCTCCTAACAGAGCCTGAATGCGGAACGCCTGAACCGCTTGCCATTCAAGAACCGTGCGCTCGCTATAAATCCAGTTCGTGGCGAGGGTGAACAGAATGCACAACGCCCCGATGAGGAATGCAATGAGCGATGCCGTGGAGAGGCCCAGACCCTGCTGGATATTATGGAACTCCAGATAGCGGGTCCAGTTTCGTGCTGAGGTTATTGCAGCCTGCCCTTGGCGGGCGGTCCCGCAAACATGGCAAAAACGCGCGCCGACCATAAATTCGGTGCCACAACGCTCACAGGCGGCGTCGGCGGCACTCTGCTGGGGAGCTGGTGGGCGCCAGAACTCGCGCTGCGTGTTGTGCATGACCTCTGACATATACCGCTACCTCTCTGCTTTTACACCGCAAGCTAGTGGCCAAAGATGCCGCACGCTAAGTCATTGAAATTTCGTTTCTTCACTCAATCGAGCCGCGCTTTAAGGCAGAACCCCCGGCAAGATTTACCCCTTAGATTGGGAAAGATACGCTGAGCCGATTATAGGGTCCAGCGAACTGTGAGCACCTTGACCTTCTGGGTTCCTGCGGCCGGCAGGTATTCAGGTAAACTAAGGTTCAGTAGACCTTCGAGATCAAAGACGCAAGTTGCTCCCCCGCTTCTTAGCCCGGTTGGTAGTGCCCGTATGCGCATTTTTAACGCTGGGGGCGGTGGCGTCATTACGCGCACAGACGGCCCACGAAGCAGACACGCTCTCTTATCGGCCCAACGATCCACTGAATCTCACCGCGTTCAATCATTTCTACAATCTTGATTACGATCGCGCCGTGCAGGAGTTCGATCAGGTTTTGCAGAGGCATCCCGACGACCCCTTTGCTGTGAACCATCTGCTGACCGCGGTTCTTTTTCGCGAGCTCTACCGCATGGGGGCGCTGAATACCGGCGAGTATGCCAATGACAGCTTTATTCACGCGCCGCATCACACGGCGGATCCGAAAGCGCAGCAGCGGATCAAACAGCTTGTAGATCGCGCGCTGAAGCTGGAAGAAAAGCGGCTCAGCGCAAATTCGAAAAACATCGACGCGCTCTATGCCCGGGGAGTAACGCGCGCACAATTCGCAACTTATACGGCGCTGATTGAGCACGCCTGGTTCTCCGCGCTGCGAAATGCCGTGGGAGCGCGGCATGACCACGAACGCGTGTTGGAGCTGGCTCCCAACGATGTGCAAGCCAAGCTGATCGTCGGCGCACACAATTACGTCATAGGCAGTTTGCCATGGGGAGTGAAAGTGGGCGCCTCGATTGTCGGCCTGAGCGGAAATAAAGAAAAAGGAATCAAATATCTTCAAGAGTGTGCCGCCGGCGGTGGAGAGACCAGCGTTGATGCCAAGGTTCTGCTCACGTTGTTTCTTCGGCGCGAACATCGTTACGATGAGGCACTGCCCATTGCTCGTGAGTTGATCAGCAGCTATCGCCAAGATGTCCTCATGGCGCTGGAAGAGGGCAACCTGCTGCGCGCGGCAGGAAAGGATCAGGAAGCCGCGGCCGTGTACCGTAATATCTGGCAAGCCGGACGCGAAGGCCACTACCCCGGCCTGCACTATGAAATTGCCGCGCTCAGCTTGGGCGATTTGCTGCGCGCCGAGAAGGATTACTCCGGAGCGGCGGCAGCCTATGATCAGGTGAGTCAGGTGGCCCAGCCGGATCCGGAAGTGCTGCAAAAGGCCAATCTGGGCGCCGGAGAGATGTACGACTTGCTGCAGAAGCGCAATCTGGCGGTCGCAAAATACCAGGCGGTGATTGCAGAGAACAGCAGCACCCCTCCGGCTGAGATTGCGCGCAAACGGATGAAAGAGGCTTATCGAGAGTAGGAGGGAACATTTGGGGCGCCTGAGACGTATCCTAAATTAGAAGCGTAGGCGCAAAGCTTGAGCTACGCCCGAAGCTTTGCAGGAGGGCATTATGTATTGCAACTATTGCGGCAAGGTGATTCAGGATGACGCGAATCTGTGCGCGTATTGTGGAAAGCGCGTAGGCGCAGTGACCGCGCGCAAGCGACTGGTGCGTCCGCGCACCGGCCGAAAAATTGCCGGCGTTTGCGCTGGCGTCGCCGAATATTTCGATATCGACGTGACAGTGGTGCGCGTGGTGTGGCTGATCGTTGCTCTGATGCCACCTACCGTCGGTCTGTGTGCGTACATCGTCGCGTGGATTGTGATGCCGAAAGAGCCAGAGGCGCTCACGGCGCCGGCTGGCCAGCAGGTTACGACCACATAAAATAGTGCCGCCGGTAATCTAGAGCCCGGTAATCTAGAGCCCGGTAATTTCAGCATGGAACGGATCACCAGCGGCGACGCGGAAATCTGTTATGAACTCCTCGGCAGCGGGCCCCCGGTCGTTCTGCTTCATCCGTTTCCCGCCAATCATGAGTTCTGGCACCCGGTCTCGCAGGCGCTGGTCTCGCGCTACCGGCTGATCCTTCCTGATCTGCGCGGCCATGGTAAATCCGGCGTGGGCGATGGTCCTGCGTTAATGGAAAAACACGCCGAGGATATTGCCCGCATTCTCGACCATGCTGACGCCGGCCGCGTGCCATTTGTGGGAGTTTCCATCGGAGGCTACATCTTCTTCGAGTTCTGGCGGCGCTTTCGCGGGCGAATAGCCGCTGTAGTGCTGTGCAATACAAAGGCTCCAGCCGACACTCCCGAAGGCAAAGCTAGCCGCCTGCAGGCTGCGAATGATGTGCTGGAGCGCGGCACAGAGCCGTTTTTCGAAAGCATGATTCCCCGCTTACTGGGGAAGACCACGCGAGAGACTCGACCTGACTTGGTGGACGGCGCGCTCGGCATGATGCAAAAGATGTCTCCCGAAGATGTTGCGCAGGTGCAACGAGGCATGGCGGAGCGCCCGGATTCGGTGACGACTCTCAAAACTATCAACGTACCCACGCTGGTGCTCACCGGCGACGAGGACATTTTGACCGGGCCCCTGGAAGCCGAGCTCATGCATAGCAACATCGCCGGGAGCGAGATGAAGATCGTGCCGCGAGCCGGGCATTTTTCGCCCTGGGAGCAACCGGAACAGGTAGGCAAGATTCTGCGGCAATTTCTGGATTCGCTGGCATGACGGCGACCATCTTGTGTTTGCTACAATGCTCTCGTCATGGTGGATACGTTTCTGGTCCCGCCGAAAACCGTAGTCGATGCAAGAGGCGACAGCGTTGCCGTCGAAGTGAGCGGTACCGCCAATCGAGTCTTTCTTCTGAATCTGGAGATCACTAATATCGTTGAGCAGGAATCGCTCGATCTATCCATCTATAGCTCTGCCGATGGTGCAACCTGGGGGCCCAAGCCGCTGGCGACATTTCCGCAAAAATTCTATCGCGGGCCACATCCTCTGCTGCTTGATCTGACGGCACTCCCCGAGATCAAGTTTATCCGCGCGCACTGGGAAGTGAATCGCTGGGGGCGGGGAAGCGAGACTCCAATGTTTGAGTTTCAAGTCGCAATCAAAGAAGTTCCACCGGAGATTCTGAAGGAAGCGACTGCTGAGGCTCAGGCGCTGGCGTAAATCCGGTTTGTTTCCAGGTAGTGGTGCAGTTTGGTAAGGAAGCGAGCCAAACGCGCGATTATTGCGTCGCAAGGAACGCGACGCATCGCGCGGCTCGCCCAGATCCTTCGCTGCGCAAAGAACGCTTGCTCAGGATGACAATCAAACTGCACCACTACCGGTTCCCACCGTTACTCGCCACAAGGACTCGCCTGCTTTTACAATCAAAAATCAACTATGGACTCATCCTCCAGTGTGATCGTTCGTCCTGCCCGGAATATTGCCGGGCAGTTGACCCTGCCGGGGGATAAATCCATCTCGCATCGGTATGCGATGCTGGCGGCCATCGCGGATGGAACCACGCGGCTGGAGAATTTTTCTACGGGCGCGGATTGCGCCAGCACTCTGGCTTGCCTTCGAGTGCTCGGTGTGAAATGGGAACGTGACGGTTCGAGGGTTACGATTCACGGGTTTGGCCCGCGTTTATCGGCGTCCGTATCGCCCCTCGACTGTGGCAATTCTGGCTCGACGATGCGTATGCTGAGCGGGATTCTCGCCGGGCAGGAGTTTACCAGTGAGCTCATCGGTGATGAATCGCTCTCGAGGCGCCCGATGGCGCGGGTGATGACTCCGCTCACGGCAATGGGAGCGAAACTGGAAGCAAGGGATGGGGCCCGACCGCCCTTGCGAATCACAGGTGGGCGGCTGAAGGCCATCGATTACAAAATGCCGGTGCCCAGCGCGCAGGTAAAGTCAGCGGTCCTTTTTGCCGGGTTGTTCGCCGAAGGCGAGACGATTGTCTCCGAACCCGTGTGCACGCGCGATCACGGCGAGCAGGCGCTTGCGGCTTTCGGCGCTGAGGTGAAGCGCCAGGGAAACGAAATTCGCATTGAGGGAGGCCAGAAGCTACGCGCAATCGAGGCTGATATTCCCAGTGACATTTCTAGCGCGGCATTTTTCCTTTGCGCGGCAGCGCTGTTTCCCGGATCTCAGGTTGTGATTGGCGGCTTGCTTCTTAATCCCACACGAGCGCGCATGCTGGACACTCTAATTTCGATGGGAGTTGGAATTTCGGTCACACAGTTGGAAGAACAATACGGCGAGCTTCGAGGCACAGTACAGGTTCACGGTGGTGCGCTCAACGGCGCAACAATTGCCGGGGCCGATACCGCTGCATTGATTGACGAAATCCCGGTGCTGGCGGCGATTGCACCCTACACGGCGAATGGGATTGAAATCCGCGATGCACACGAGTTGCGCGTCAAGGAATCGGACCGAATTGCTTCACTCGCTAAAAATTTGCGAGCAATGGGAGCGCACTTGGAAGAGCGCGAGGACGGCTTGAAAATTCCCGGTGGCCAGAAGTTGCACGGAGCCGTGGTCGATTCATTCGGAGATCACCGAATCGCGATGGCGTTCGCAGTAGCGGCGCTGCGCGCAGAAGGCGAAACAAAAATCTCTCGTGCGGATGCAGCGGTAATTTCCTATCCCGGTTTCTTTGACACGCTGGAGAGTCTGGCCCAGCGCTGATACTGCACCACGATTACTCGATCTTCTCCGTCTTGCCTCTGAATTGAACGGTTCCGTTCTGCTGGTTCAAGCGAGCGATATCGTCATTTGTGATAGTTCGCGCCGGCCGCTGTTGCGGGCGAGAGGCGGGCAATTGAGATGCACCCAGGCTCCCTTCGAAGGAAGCTGCGCCGAATTCGAAGCCTGTAGAGGCCGGCGCGCTTTGAGTACTCGGTTCAGATTCCGTCCGGGAAGCTACTACTTCCTGGGCAGATTGCAGGCCCGGTGACGCTGACATGTTCGGTGCAACGATCGAGATCGTCGCATTAGTGGCACCAGCCACATTTCCGGCTGTAGCGTTGCTTGCGCCGATTTGCATCGGCAGCCCGGTTTCGATCGACACCGAAGGAGTGGTCACCAGTGGCACGAAGGGAGCGGCATAGGCTCCGGGTGTTTGGTAGACGCTGTAACCCGGGGTCCAGTTGCTGGCGTACCCGGAGATGACTGTAACCTGCGCGGAAGCCAGTCCGCACAGCGCCAGAAAGCAGAATGCAATCAGTAATCCACGCATGGACCTCCTCCAGAGACGATCATTAAGAAACGATCTTTAAGATTCGATAGCAGCATTGGGGGATGCATCCCGCCCCAGCCTAACTCCCCACATACCGGGCATAAAGACTACGGGCGACGGCTGTGTCGGTTGTGCCTTTAATAATGGCCCGTCCATCGGGAAATAATGTCATTTCATATGGCTCCAGCCAGAACTTGAGCACGAAATCATTGTGGCGCACCGTGCCATGCGGCTTCAGGCGTTCCGTCATTTGAGCTAGATCCAATGGGCGGCGCCGCTCATGAATTTGCACCGAGTTCCTACCACACAGCGTGATGTGAGGACGGCCTTCACCGCCCAGGTGAATAAACTCGCGCTGGCTGCAAACCCGACAACCGGGGCGAGAATGGTCAGCCACGATCTCGGCGCGCTCGTTTCGCCAGAGGTCAAAGGAAAGCAGCGTCCGGCGCAGTTGATCATTGGCACCGCTCAGCAACTTGAGCGCTTCGGTTGCAGCCACCGAAGCCGCGAGATTCACCACGGAATTCAAAATGCCGGCCGTTTCGCAAGTTTCAAGTGCTCCGCGCGGTGAATCTGGGAAAATGCACGCCAGACATGCTGTCTTGCCCGGGAGGATGTTTAACGTCGCGCAATAGCTGCCCACGGCGGCGGTGTAGATCCACGGCAGGGAAAATTTCACCGCATAATCATTGATTAAATAGCGAGTTTCGAAATTGTCGGTGCCGTCTAAGATGAGATCACCCCCAGCGAGCAGCGATTCGATATTCGACGGAATCAGATCGGCAACTTGCGGTTCCACCACAATCTGTGAATTGAACGACGCAATTTTCCTGGCGGCGGCAACCGCTTTGGGAAGCGATTCGGCTGCATCACTCTCGTCAAATAACGACTGCCGCTGCAAATTGCTGGGCTCGACGTAATCACGATCGACGATACGGATTGTGCCAATGCCTGCGCGACCCAGCAGGGAAGCGAGCGCCGAACCCGTAGCGCCGCATCCCACAATCACTACGCGCGCTTGGGTGAGCTTGTGCTGCCCTTCGGCGCCGATTCCCGGGAACAACACCTGCCGCGAATATCGCTCTTCAAGTTCCAAAGAGGTCACCAGTTTCTACCACGCAAACCTTTATTATAGGTTCCGTTCCATTTGCAGCCGAATACAACATTGCCGGATACGGGTTCATCGAACCAGTTAACCGCCGAAATCCGCGTTGAGGAACCGGTTTGCTTCTAAGGGGAGCATTGCGCACAACTATCGCCGGATTGGCGTTCACGGCTGCAGCTATGGGGGCGGGATCTCCTCCTGGAGAGAAAAGCTCGCAACAAACCGCACAGGACGCCGCCCCAACTCAGGAAAACCCGCCCCAGAATGAAAACCAGACCGCACCTGTTTTGGGTGCAATCGCTTCGTATCAGGGGCGCACGGTGGAAAGCATAGATTTTCCCGACATTCCCAAAAGTGAGTGGCCGCGGCTACAGGCGCTGATCGCACAGAAGGTCCGCGAGCCGCTTGATCGCGAGCGCATTCGGGAGAGCATTCGGGCACTTCATGATACTGGCCGTTTTGGCGATCTTCGAGTGGAAGCTGAGAGTACTGTAAGCGGCAATGTGGCGCTTCATTTTGTAACTAGCACGAATTACTTTATTGGCGAAATTACCGTAGAAGGAACGCCGGCGCACCCTGCCGCCAACCAGGTGGAAAGCGCGACCAAGCTTCAGCTTGGCGAACTGTACACGCGCGAGAAGATTAGCCGCGCGGTTCAGAAAATCTATCAGCTCATGCAGGAGAACGGATATTACCAATCAACGATCAACGAAGCAGAAGTGAAGCACCCGGAGACTCAGCAAATAGATATTGTGTTCCGAATCAGCCCTGGGCCGCAGGCGCACGTTGGGACCATAGCGGTAAATGGCAATCCCGGCTATTCAATTGCGCAAATCGAGGATATCGCTAAAATTCACCCTGACGACTTGGTCACCGCGCAGCGTATCACCCGCGCACTCGACAGGTTGCGCAAACGCTACGAGAAGCAGAATCGGCTGCTTGCCCAGGTAGCGCTCTTTGGTAAGTCCTATCGCCCGGAGGCCAACGCGGTCGATTACATCTTCGACGTTAACCCGGGGCCGCAGGTAGAAATCGTGACTGAGGGGTTCAAGATCAGCCATAGCGTCCTCAAAAGGAATGTTCCGGTTTACGAGGAGAATGCGCTTGACGACGACCTGCTCAATGAGGGCCGGCGCAATTTGCTGAATTTCATGCAGACGCGGGGATACTTCGACGCGAAAGTGACACTTCAGAAGCGCTCAGGCCCGGATGAGAATGCGTTGCGGGTCATCTACATTGTGGATTCGGGTCCGCGTCACAAGCTGGTGAAGGTCGAGATCATCGGAAACAAGATGTTTTCCGATGATCAGCTCCGTTCGCGTATGCAGGTCCAGCCAGCCGGCAGAGTCCTGGCGCATGGGCGCTACAGCCAGGGATTGCTAAACGCTGACATCCGCCTTCTCGAAGAGAATCCCTACCGCTACAACGGTTTTGACCAAGTAAAGATTGCGCCCACAGTAATTGATGACTACGAAGGCCAAGCAAATCAGCTTGCGATTAAGCTGCAGGTTGATGAAGGACCGCAAACGTTAGTGGGAAGGCTGAATATTTTAGGTAGTAACGCTGCGCTTGAAGATCCCATGCCGCCGCTCAATACGTCTCCGGGCCAGGGATTTTCGCAAACAAGAATCGCCGAAGATCGGGAAATCATTTTGAACCATTACTTCAACCATGGATTCCCTGATGCTTCTTTCGAGGCCTCAGCCCAGCCGGCCCCCGGCGATCCCAATCATATGGATGTGACTTTTACCATCCGGGAAGGGAAGCGGGTTTTTGTAGATCAGGTGTTTGTTTCCGGCCTAAACCACACGCGGCCGTTTGTAGTGCAGCGCGAGATTGTTGTGAAGGCGGGTGATCCCCTGAGTCAGATTGACATGCTGAACACCCAGAAGCATCTCTACGATTTGGGAATTTTCAGCCAGGTAGATACGGCGGTTCAAAATCCAGAAGGCAATGAGCGGCAGAAGAACGTGCTCGTCGACGTGCAGGAAGCTAAACGCTACACGTTCAATTACGGGTTGGGACTTGAATTTCAGACCGGTCAGCCTGCTGTTGGCAGAACTCAGCCGCTGGGCCAAACGGGGGTAAGCCCGCGCGTTTCGTTTGGCGTCACGCGGCTTAACTTTCGCGGCCGCAACCATACCATCACTTTCAAAGCGAATGCCGGACGCTTGCAACAGCGCGGGCTTCTGAGCTATGACGCGCCGCGATGGTTCAACAGCCCGAGCTGGCGGCTCACTTTTACGACCTTTTACGACAATACTGTTGACGTCGCAACATTCACTTCGGAACGATTGGAAGGATCGGTTCAGGCCGAGCAGAAGATCAGCAAGTCGAGCGTAATGGATTATCGTATGACCTTCCGGCGCGTTCTCGCGGTGAATGCTGCCATCAATCAAAATCTGATTCCACTTCTCTCGCAGCCGACACGTGTGGGCATGCCAGGGTTCAGCTACATTCGCAACAAGCGGGACAGCGATCTGGAAACTACAAAGGGCAATTACACGACAATCGACGGCGGGGTCGCCGACAGCCATTTCGGCTCCGAAGCCGATTTCAGCCGGCTGTTCTTGCAGAATTCCACTTATTATGCATTTGGGAAAAATCGGCCGCAGGAAAGGAAATTTGTTTTCGCGCGCTCCACTCGCATCGGGGTCGAAAACGTGTTCGGTAACACGTATATTCATCCACCGCTGCGAACATGCACGAGCACAACCGGGTGTCGATCTCCGCAATTGATTCCTCTGCCCGAGCGATTTTTCTCCGGTGGCGGCAACTCCCATCGCGGTTTCGGGTTGAATCAGGCGGGACCGCGCGACCTGACCTCGGGTTTCCCGCTAGGCGGCAGCGCGATTTTTCTTAATAATTTGGAGCTTCGCATGCCGCCGCCGACATTGCCTTTCTTTCAGGAAAACCTGAGCTTCGCGATTTTTCACGACGCCGGCAACGTTTTCACGGATAGTCACGACATGTTTCACAATCTGCTACGCTGGAAGCAAAAGAACGTGCCAGCGTGCCTGCAACAGAGCACCGCGTCGCAATGCGATTTCAGTTATATTTCTCATGCTATCGGCTTGGGGGTACGCTACAAGACGCCGGTTGGTCCGGTCCGTTTCGATTTCGGATACAATCTCAACCCGCCGGCGTTCCCCAGTTGTCAGAGCAAGCCGGCGGATCGGGCAAACCCGGTACGTAGCGCGTCCTGTCCAGCCGCTTCGCCGTTCTTTGTTCCGCAGCACGCGGGCCATTTCAATGTTTTCTTTAGCATTGGGCAGACATTCTGATGTTTAAGAAAATATCGATTTTCTTGTGCTGTTTCACGCTGTTCGCTTCCATCTTGCCAGCATGTGCGACTGACATTGTGGATCGCATCGTCGCTACCGTGAACGGTCACATCATCCTACAGAGCGACTGGGAGGATGAGATTCGGTATGAAGCATTCATCAATGGCCACACATTGAGCACCTTGACTCCAGCAACTCGTAAAGCTTCGTTAGACCGGCTGATTGATCAGGAATTGCTGCGCGAGCAAATTCGCGGCGTTGATTCACCTAATGCCGATTTTGAAGAAGTCAGGAAGCGAGTCTTAGAGATTCGCCAGCAATATCCCGGAAAGCAGAGTGAGCAAGAATGGCACACGCTGCTCGAGCGATACGGCGTGACACAGCAGGGCCTGGAGAGCCGAATCAGAACAGAGCTTGATCTCACACGATTAGTGGATGCCCGGCTTCGCCCGACAGTGACTGTGGATGCCAAGAGCATTGAGAGCTACTACAACCAAGAGCTTCTGCCCCAGCTCCACCACAGCGGTGCCACGGACGTTTCGCTGGCCGAAGTCACGCCCAAGATCAAGGAAGTCCTCACTCAAGAAAAGATGAACCAGCTTCTGACTGCATGGCTGAAAGACCTGCGCGCCGGAAGTGAGATTCATATGGACGGATTCTCGCCTCCGGAGGGCAGGCGCAATGAGTGACAACGCCAAGCCGCCTCGGCGCCGAGTGTGGAAATATGTTTTGTTCTTGGTGATTGCCGGCCTGCTGGTTCTTGCCGCACTAGCCTGGTACACGACAACGGATTCATTTCAAGCCGCCGTACATCGCCGGCTTGTATCAGAGATTGAGCGCATTACGGGCGGCCGTGCCGAACTTGGAGCTTTACGTACGACTCCATTACATTTGCGGGCGGAAATCCGTGATCTCACGATTCACGGGCGCGAGGCAACAGGAGAGGTTCCGTACGCGCATGTGGGGCGACTGCTCGCGGAACTGAAAATCATTTCGCTTCTCGAAACCGAGTTTGGCTTCAACTCGGTTGTGCTGGAGCATCCCGTCATCCACATTGTCACCTATTCCGATGGAAGCACAAATCAGCCGCAGCCCGTACTGCTCCGAGCTTCGGGAAGAAACCCGATTGAGGAGCTATTCGCACTTTCAATCGATAATCTGGAACTGCGGAGAGGCGAATTCTTCTGGGACAAGCGCAGCATTCCTCTCGATTTTGTTGCCCACGATGTTTCCGCTGACATGACGTACTCGCTGCTCCACAAAAAGTACGACGGCAACCTACTACTCGGAAAAGCCGACATCGACTTCGATGGCTACCGCCCAGTAGCTTGGACCGCGGAGGCACACTTCAGCCTCGCCCAGGCAGGAATCGAAATAAAATCTTTGAAGGCGACCTCAGGGCGCTCGCGCCTGCAAGTCAGCGGGCGGATTGATGACTTTCGCGATCCGAAGATCGAGGTCAATTACGACGCAGACATCAATCTGGCCGAGGCCGCCGGTATTGCCCGGCGTTCGGAACTTCGACGAGGGACTCTGCAAATAGGCGGGAGAGGTACCTGGGCTCACGCCGAGTTTTCTTCAACCGGCAAGCTATCAGTAAAGGATCTCGACTGGCGTGAGCAGTCGGTGGGCTTGCACGGGGCGTCATTGAACGCAGAATTCTCCCTCGATCAGCATCGGCTGACGCTTTCGCAGATGCAAGCACGCATGCTGGGCGGAGGTATTACTGGCGGCGCAGAGATCACTCAATGGCTGACTTCGTCACAATTCACGAAGGGAAAGAAATCCCAAGAGCAGCAAGGGGCGGTGAACCTCCGCATTAAAGATGTTTCCATGGCTGAGATTGCAGCGGCTGTTTCCACCCCAAGCCGCCCATTTCACCGTATGAACCTTGTTGGCGCGGCAAGTGGAAGCATTGATGCTCACTGGAGACGCTCGCCCAACAATGCAGAAGCGGAGTTGCTGTTGGAGGTCGTGCCTCCGGCTCATCCGACGGTCAACCAGTTGCCCCTCACCGCGCATGCGCGCGGCACATATCGTGCTGCGGCCGATGAGCTGGAGTTATCCGAATTCACCGCCTCCACACGCGCGACACAGGTTCGTGCTTCGGGCAGACTTGCCCGGTCCTCTGCACTGAAAATCTCCTTGAACACAACCAATCTCGGTGAGTGGCAACCAATTTTGTCAGCCGCCGGGTACCAAGAGCGAATCCCGGTCACGCTGCAGGGTCGAGCATCATTCAACGGAACCGCGACCGGCAAGCTCTCCGACATCGCGTTTGCGGGCACTCTGCAATCGCAAAATTTCGAGGTACTGATTCGGTCGTCACAAGGAACCGAGAAACGAGTACGTTGGGATTCGCTGGTTGTGGACGTCCAACTCTCGCCACATCTGTTTGCCGCGAGCAACGCTGTGCTGCGTCGGGGACCCGCTGAAATCAGTTTTGATGTTAGCGCTGGCCTTCGCGAGCGGCAATTGATCGAGACCAGTCCGATCACCGCGCGCATAGACGTGAAGCAGGTTGAGGCAGCGGAGGCGCTTGCATTGGCGGGATACGATTATCCGCTGACCGGAGTCATGAACCTTCACATTCGCGCTACTGGCACGCGTGCAGATCCGCAAGGCGATGGCACAATCCAAATCACAACCGCCACTTTGTATGGCCAGCCTTTCCAGCGGCTGACGGCTGGGCTGCACTTACAGGGTGGGGAGGCGCAGTTCACTAGTATCCAATTAGTCCAGCAGGATGCTCGTGTTACTGGCGACGCAACTTACAATCTCTCCACGCATGCGTTTCACCTGAATGCGACCGGCGACAATTTCGACTTGGCGCGGATAGCGGTCCTGCAAACAAGCCGTGTGGCCGTTGAGGGCCGCATGAACTTCACCGCGACCGGTTCCGGAACGCTGGAAGAACCAGTCATTAACGCCGAACTCAGCCTTCATAGTCTTACTCTTGATCGCGAGCTTGCTGGCGATCTCACCATTAACGCGGTGACGCAAGGTCCGGAGATGCGCGTTACAGCCCGCGCTCAATTTCAAAATGCAGAATTACAGATTGATGGAAATGTTCACGTGCGCGACGACTGGCCAGCCAGTCTGTCCCTGCATTTCAATCACCTTGATGTCGACTCGTTACTGCGAACCTATTTGCGCGGACGGGTGACCGGCCATTCTGCGCTGGCCGGCAATGTGCAGCTCGAGGGTCCGCTGAAGAGGCCGCGAGATTTGCGAATTGCGGCCAATCTCACCGATTTGTTTGCTGATGTCCAGGACATCAAAGTACGCAATGATGGGCCGCTTCGCTTTTCTGTTTCGAGCCAACTACTGAAAATTGATCAGTTTCATCTGATTGGTGAAGGAACGGATCTGTCCGCGAGCGGCACCGTGGCTTTGGCCGGTGAACGCCAGCTGGGCTTGCGGGCGCAGGGGCGCGTCAATCTCGGATTGATTGAGAGCTTCAATCCAGACTTTACTTCTTCGGGCTTGGTCACAGTGGATGTGAACGTATCCGGCAATGCGGCGAAGCCAGTAATGCAGGGTAAGGTTCAGATTGAGAACGGCGCGATTGCCTACATTGATCTGCCGAGTGCGCTTAGCGAGATCAATGGGTCTCTGATTTTCAATCAGGATCGTTTGCAGATTGAAAATCTCACTGCGCGTACAGGCGGCGGGCTGGTCACTTTCGGCGGGTACGCGACCTCGTACAATCGGCAACTCACCTTCGATCTCACGCTTCGAGGGCAAGGTGTGCGCCTGCGTTATCCGCCGGGCGTGAGCTCCACTGCGGATGCTGACTTACATTTCGCGGGCACTCCTGCCGCTTCAGCTCTCACCGGCGACATCACCGTCAATAAGCTCGCGCTGACGCCAGGATTTGATTTCGGCGCATACCTCGAGCGCACGGCTCAGACTTCCGCCTTACCCCAGACGAACCCTTTGCTGAATCGAATACGGCTCGATGTGCACATTACAACCGCTCCCGAGCTGCAAATGCAGACCGCCATTGTGCGCTTGTCAGGGGACGCTGATCTTCATATGCGAGGTACGGCTGCGAAACCTGTTCTGCTGGGGCGGGCCGACGTGATTGAGGGCGAGGTCTATTTCAGCGGAACCAAATATCGCCTGGAGCGCGGCGATGTGACGTTTACGAATCCTGTTACAACCATGCCTGTGCTCGATCTTCAGGCTTCGACCCACGTTCGCGATTATGACATCACCCTGAATTTGAACGGCCCCATTGACCGGCCCAGCCTGACTTATCGCTCCGAACCGCCTCTGCCGACGGGAGATATCATTGCGTTGCTGGCTTTTGGGCAAACCACACAACAATCGGCGCAACTGCAACAGTCCAATCAGACAGCATTCAGTCAGGAAGCATCGAGCGCCATCCTGAACGCCGCTCTGAATGCGACAGTCAGCAATCGTGCCCAGAGGCTTTTTGGGGTGAGCCGTATCAAAATTAATCCTCAGGGGCTGGCGACAGAGACCTCACCCACACAAACTGGGCCGGCTGTGACGATCGAGCAGCAAGTGAAGGATAACCTGACGCTCACCTACACGACGAATGTGTCGCAGACGTCCCAACAGATCATCCAGGCGGAATACAATGTCACCCGCAATGTTTCCGTAGTCGGAGTGCGCGACCAGAACGGAGTGGTCAGCTTCGACGTGAGAATTCGACAACGAAAGAAATAGGGCATTTGCGGGTTTGCGTGTTCCCGTAGCGCTGCATCGAAGGGCAGGGATGACGCCCCAGATTCAATTCGATCGCTTTTCAGCCGAACGCGAGAACATGGTCCAGACGCAGCTCGTGGCTCGCGGGATTCGCGATCAGCGGGTTCTTAGCGCGATGGGCCGGGTTCCACGGCATGAGTTCGTAAGCGAGCGCTACCGCGAGCAGGCCTACGGAGATCATCCCATCCCAATTGCGGAAGGCCAGACCGTCTCGCAGCCCTACATCGTCGCCTTAATGTTGGAGGTGCTGAAGCTGGAGCCTTCGGCAAAGGTGCTCGAGGTGGGTACAGGATCCGGCTACATGACTGCGTTGCTGGCTGAGTTGGCAGCACAGGTTTACTCCGTTGAGCGGCATGCCCGGCTGGCGCGGCAGGCTGAAGATACACTTGCGCGGCTCGGATACCATAATGTGACCGTGCTGGTTGGTGATGGTACCCAGGGGCTGCCTGATTTCGCGCCGTATGACGGCATTGTCGTTTCGGCCGCTGCTTCGCAGATTCCTGCCGCCCTGATCGACCAACTCGGTGAGGACGGGCGCATGGTGATTCCAGTTGGACCTCCTGATGCGCAGGAATTGCAGCTAGTGATCAAAGAGGGAGGCCGTCCAATAGTGCACAGATTGGATGGTTGCCGGTTCGTGCCGCTGGTCGCTGGCGAAGAGTACAGCTCGACTTGAATTACATGCTTATTGCTCCTTCGACAATTCAGCCGAGGCTCCCTCAGCGAACTTTGCGCAACCTTTGCGATCCTTGCGGTTAAAAGCTTTATACCGCGCTCATGAGCGTCGCACTCGTATTCTGAATAAGGTAATTGGCGAGCTCGCTGGTTCTTAACGTTAGTCGCGCCTTGCATCGAAGATCGCAAGGATTTGCTTTAAAATCTTGGTGATGCCCCTGTTACGTAACCTTGGCGTGACCTTGGAGATGATCAAGTGGGAGCACTCTGTGTTTGCGCTCCCGTTCGCCTTGTGTGGCGCCATGTTAGCCGCCCACGGGCTTCCTGCCGTTCATCAACTTGCTTGGATTATCGTGGCCATGGTTGCTGCGCGTTCGGCTGCGATGGCCTTTAACCGCTTGGCGGATGCCGCGATTGATGCCGCAAATCCGCGTACGCAAACACGAGCGCTTCCGACCGGCACACTTACGCATGGTTTTGTAAGCACGTTTGTCGTCGTGAGTTGCGCCGTGTTTGTGCTCGCTGCCTGGCAGTTGAATCGTCTTGCCTTCGCGCTCTCTCCGGTCGCTCTGGGCATTCTGTTGCTCTATTCCTATACCAAACGCTTCACACGCTGGTCGCATCTGATCCTTGGATTCGCGTTGGGGATCGCGCCGGCGGCCGCGTGGATCGCAGTGCGGGGATCATTGGATTCCCGCATTCTGCTGCTTACTGCCGCAGTCACTTTTTGGGTGGGTGGCTTCGATGTCCTCTACAGTTGCCAGGATTACGAATTCGATTTGCAGACCGGGTTGCACTCTATTCCCCGTTATTGTGGTATTGGGAAATCGCTGTGGATCGCGCGAGCGTTCCACATTTTAATGCTGCTTTTGCTGATCGCGCTAATTGCAGTTTTTGGATTAGGGAAACTGGCAATTGCCGGGGTCGGTCTGGTCGCGGTGTTGTTGGGGTACGAGCACTCCCTGGTTTCACCCGATGATCTCTCTCGTCTTAATGCTGCGTTCTTCACCATGAACGGGGTCATATCGGTAGTGTTCTTCCTGTTCGTTGCAGGGGATCTGATGTTTCACACCGCGAAGGGCTGAGATTCTGCCATCGTAGCCCGCGCTGCGGTATTATCAATTCAATGCCAGGCTCGCATCCATTTCAAGCTGACGACCCGCGGCTCCAGCCTATTTACGAGAAGGTTCTTGCTCAGGATCGCTTGAGCGCCGATGATGCGCTGACGCTATACCGCACGGGCGACATCCTCGCCGTTGGTTGGATGGCAAACCACGTTCGGGAGCGGATGCACGGCGATAAGGCTTACTTCAACGTCAACCGCCACATTAATCCGACGAATGTATGCGTGGCAGCATGCCGGCTGTGTGCTTTTGGGCGCAAAAAAGATACATCCGGCGCCTACACCATGGCACTCGAGGAAGCGTTTCAGACCGCGGCTTCCGGCTATACGGAGGCGGTGACCGAGTTTCACATCGTGGGCGGGCTGCATCCTGATCTGCCATTCCAGTATTTTCTGGATCTAATTTCCGGTTTGAAGGAACGCTTTCCGCAGGTTCATCTGAAGGCGTTCACCATGGTGGAGGTGGCATATCTGGCCAAACGCGCCAAGCTTTCCATTCGCGAAACTCTGCAACGGCTAAAGCAAGCCGGCGTGGACTCGCTTCCCGGCGGCGGCGCAGAGATCTTTGCTGATCGCGTCCGCCACGTCATCTGCGATCACAAGATTGATGGCGACCAGTGGCTGGAAACCGCGCGCACGGCCCATCAGATCGGGCTCAAATCAAATGCCACCATGCTGTATGGTCACATCGAAACCGATGAAGACCGCGTCGATCATCTCCTCAAGCTGCGCACGCTGCAAGACGAAACTGGCGGGTTCCAGACTTTCATTCCTCTTGCGTTCCATCCTGACAACACGCCGTTACAGCATCTGCCAAAAACCACTGGCATGCTCGACATCAAGCAGATTTCTGTCAGCCGGCTGGTGCTCGACAATTTCCCGCATATCAAAGCCTATTGGCAGATGATGACCCCGAAGATTGCGCAGATTTCCTTGCGCTTCGGCGCCGACGACATCGATGGCACGGTAATCGAGGAAAAGATCTACCACGATGCGGGCGCAACCACACCGCAAGGGATGCGGCGGCAGGAATTAGTACGCCTGATCCGGGAAGCTGGACGCGAGCCAATCGAGCGCGACACGCTGTATAGGCCCGTGACGCGCACCGAAACATCGGTTACGGTTGCGGTGTAACAAGCGTCATGTACCGCGAGCACTCGCTCCAGAATTCTGTATACGTCCGCATCAGAGCCAGCGTTTGTAGGCGGAACACAAATTTCTACACGCAGTCTACCCCGAGTAAACAAGTTCCACCACGGTGCAATCGTCGCTCAATGGTGTGCCACCGCAAAAATTCGCGACTGCAGAGAAGATGTCTTCCAGGCTTGTGCTTTTTGCCGCTACAGCTTCCAACCGGGAGTCCTCAAAGAAATCTCCGCGCGCGTTCTCGGCCTCGGTGACTCCGTCCGTTACCAGAATCAATCGGTCGCCGGCATGCAGGCTGCAATGATCGCTCTCGTAGGTCGCGTCCGCCAACAGTCCAACCGGAAGATTTCCGTGCGGTGGCCGGATTACCTCATGGTTGCACACCAACAAAGGTGGCACATGCCCGCAATTGACGTATTCGAGCTCCCCGTCACGCCGAATTCGCGCCATGATTAGCGTCGCATACTTTTCGCCGATGTGCTTGTGCGTAAAGAAACGGTTCGCTGCGGTGACAATCTCAATTAACGGCATTCCTGCAGTGAGCTGGGCATAGATCATTCCCTGAAGCTGGGAGGCGAGCAGAGCCGCGGAAACTCCCTTTCCGCTCACGTCGGCCAGGACGACCGCCAAACCCTCTTCGGTATTCACTGCGTCGAAGAAATCGCCTCCAATCTCTTTGCAAGAAAGGTTTCGGCCCTGCAGGCGCGCGAACGGAACGTCTGGGATAGTCACGGCCATAAGGCGCTGCTGTATGGAAGCCGCGATCGAAAGCTCCTGCTGATAGCGCCGCGCCGCCTCCTCCGCTTGCACCAGACGCGCATTCTCGATTAACGAGGCTGCTTCGATCGCAATGACCCGTAGAATTTCGTTGCTAACGCTGGAAATGTCGCGCGAAGCGAAACGCGAATCCACGTACAGCACTCCCATGGCCTCGCCCGACGGAGGCGCGATTGGGACCTGCATGTCTCGTGAGGTTTGCACCTGCGGTTTACGCAAAGGAATGCAAATCACCGTACGCAGATCGTAGGCGACGATGCTCTGCCGCCCAGCCAGATCGAGTGATTTGCTGGTATCTGTGATCACAAACTCCGAATTGGCCTTGAGAGCATCCTCCAGGATCGAATGAGAAATAGTCTTGTCGTCCAGCAGGGGTTCGCCCTTGGAATTGCGGCCCGCGGCGAGCCGCAGCGCCCCATCGTCAGCCTTCAGGAAGACGTAGCCCCGCTCGCCCCGCGTGAGCTTTAACGTTGCATCGAGCAGGGTAACCAGAATCTCATCCAGCACACCGGTAGTGTTCAGCTTGCGCGCGGCTTCCAAAAACAGCGTCAGCTTTTCGAGATCGGTGCTCTCGGACGAAATATGAATTCCCGAAATTTGGTTCAGGAATTCGCGCGCCGTATTGGAAGTTGCATGTTCAGGATTAAAAATGACGTACGCGACATCGCGAACGCCAAATTCCAGCCGGTCATTTCGTTCCAGATTCTTGCGTTGCACGCGTTCGCCATTGACGAACGTTCCGTGTTTGCTGCCCTGATCGAGCACATAGAATAGGCCGTTCTCGGACGTTATCAGCGCATGATCCCGCGAGACACGCGGATCGGCGATTACCAAATCCTTATCTACTTTGCGCCCGACGCTGAACGGGCTGTGATCGAGATTGATGGTGCGCTGCTCGTTGCCCTGCACGAAAACCAGCGTAGGGAAAACGCCTGATCCCGGCGATGATGATGGACCGGTAATGGGTTGAAGAGCCATAGACGCGCGGCGGACGAATGTCACCTATGTTACGAGAATCATGGCAGCGGGGAAAGCCGGATTTATGCCGCCTAGTAAGGCCAGACTAGTCACCATCGCCTCAAGCACCACCTCGTTGGAACGCGGCAATCGCCTGCTGCTCACTGTCGTACACCTCGAAGACGGTAGCCAACTTGGTGATCTGCAGCACATCTCTCAACCGCTGCCCAAGGCCCGTCAATTTGATATCTGCGCCGCCCGCTCGGGCCGACGAATACACACCGACGAGGGTTCCCAGGCCGCCGCTATCAACATAGGTCACCCCAGCGAGATTCAACACGATGTGCCGGTTGGAACTTAGGACCTTCTTGAGGGTCTCCCGCAGAGAAGTGGCTTCTTCCCCGAACATGATGCGGCCGTGACAGGAAACAATTGTCACTCCGTCCGCCACGCGCGTTTCGATCTTCAAGTTCATCCTGTACCCTCCGACACACCGGGAAGCAAGAGCGTTTGAGAAGCCTAACCCGTCGTCAGAGCCGATGCAAGTGTGACAACAAATCAGATGGCACAGTTGCGAACACTTTGGATAGACTGCCCGCACATGGGAAATGAGACGTCTAGGGCGGTCACTTCGAAAATGCCGGACCTAGCGAAGAATCTTCTGTTACTGGCGGCACTCGCGCTGATTGCCATTTATCTTGCCCATCGTTTCCCGGAGATGGAAAAGGGCACTGATTTTCCTGATTTCTATGCTGCCGCAAAGCTGGTCCATGATGGCCTGGGACATCAGCTCTATGATCCAGCCGTCCAGGAGCGGTTCCAAATTCGTTATTCGGGCCGCATAGGAACGCTTTATATTCACCCTGCCTTCGAGGCTATGTTCTATTTGCCTTTCGCGGCGGCCTCTCCACAGCGCGCCTATATGCTCTGGTCTCTGTTGAATCTGGCGCTGCTGATCGCAATTGCAAGATCCCTACAGCATTACGCGTTCACGCAGGTCTCCTGGCAAGCACTGCTGGCGTTGTTTCTGGTGTTCGCTCCGGTGCTGCTGAATCTATTGCAAGGTCAGGATTCCGTGCTGTTGCTGTTTTTTGTTGCCATGAGTTTTGTAGCTTTGACTCGAGGCAACGAATTTCTCGCAGGTTGCCTGCTCGGGTGTGGGTTATTCAAGTTCCATTTGATTCTTCCGCTTGCGCTCATTCTTGCTGTTAATAGAACAAAGAGATTTCTGCTGGGCTTTCTTCTTCTTGCTGTGGTTCTGATCTTGATTTCGGTGGCAATCTGCGGTCCTGGATTTCTTCTAGCGTATCCCCGCTTCCTCTTGGCTTTGCCCAGTCTGCCGTTCTCTGGCATTCATCCGCGGCAGATGCCAAATTTACGCGGATTAGCCGCACTGAGCATTCCTGGATCGAAGTCAGTTTCCCTGGCACTGACAATTGCTGTGTCCATTCTGCTGCTCTCGATCGCAGTGCGTAGCAGCATCCTGGCTCGCATGCAACCCCAAGCCACCGCGCTCCTGTTTGCGAGTTCCGTGCTCACCTCATTGCTAGTGGGCTATCACCTTAGCCCGCACGATCTCAGTCTTCTTCTTGTGCCGATGACTATGATCTCAACCTACGTCCTGGCTACTCATCACATTTCAAAGTGGCTGCGCATGATTCTGGTCGCCAGCCTCGTGATTTTATATCTGCCCCCGCTGCACCTGTTTCTTTTGGCCGCGCATTCATATGCGTACGTGGCGATTCCGATCTTGTTCTTGTTCCTGAGCTGCTACGCCGAGCTCAAGAGAATTTCTCTTGCGATTCGAACAAATCTCTGACCAAGAAACACAGTAATCCCAGAATTCCAAGGGGGATGCCGAGGCTGGTATACAACGGCACCGCCCAGGCGCGCTCCAGCGAGGCCGCTGGCAGCGCAATTGACGCCAGGGCTAAAGAGACTGTCGCTACCCACGGCCACAACACTAAAAGCGCAGCCGCTAAGCAACTGAACCGGGCCAAGCGATTCTTACTCCATATCAGCGCGCCTTCACGAACAAGGAGAAGGATTCCCGGCAGCAGGAGCGCTTGATTGTATGGCGCCACCATGGGCACGATCACAACCGTTGCCGCGAGCACGAGTGACGAAATCAATGCGAACGCAAACGAATTCGCTTCCTCATGGCGCAAACGCCAGCAGATGCAGGCCAAGGCAGCCCCGATCATGAGGCTCAACACTTTGCCCCAACCTGGCGTTATCAGCGTATCGAGGAGAGATCCAGACCCGGCAGTGTATTTGCGATAAGCCACTACTGCCCTGTAGAAGTCTGAGATCCATCCCGGCAAAACGTACTGCGCGGCTCCAAGCAGAGTCATCAATGTGATGGCGAATCCCCAGATCAGTCCCTTGCGTTGCTGCCAATCGCCCAGCCCCCAGAGAATCAGCCACCCGGCTAGGGGGGCAGCGAGTTGCGGCTTGATTGTCGCCAAGGCGAGCAAAACTCCCGCTGCCACCAGATGCCCGGCTGCAATTGAAGCCATACATGCTGCGATTAGCGCAGCTACCAGCAAGCTTAATTGCTGAAGCTTGATCCCCTGGACGATGGGGAAGCTGCCCATGGCAAGGACAACCAACGTCGCAGTCATCATGGGCGAAGGGCGCCAGCGCAGAGCAGCCAACCAGAGTGGGACTGACACAACGATTAGAACAACCAATAACCAGCGGAAGCCTTCCTGCACCGCCGGAAACGGCAAGTGCACGGTAGGAGCAAGAAGAAAAACGACGTACACGGGATACGCAAATCCTTGCTGATCGCGTGGATCCTCCACCCGGCCTGGATCAAGCGTGCGACCGTAATACCCAGTCTCAATTTCGCGTGTGACTTCTGGGCTGTAGGGATTGCGATGGTGCAGCAGGAACTCACGTGAGCCTAACCACCGCGGGTATAGGTCGGAGAGATTACCACGTGGACGCCCATGAGCTGCAGCGTCAGCACGCTGATAAGGGATCAGCAAATTCTGTACGTACCACAACATGCTTCCGGCCAGAAGCAGCGCAATCAATAGACCGATTATGGAATCTCCGGACGATGATCTAGCAGGCTCCGGAGAAACTCTGGTTTGGAACCTATTTGGCAACGGCATGAGTTTACTGGTACCGTCTAAACCTTTTACTTTTTGTCATTCCGAACCGCTTTAGCGGTGAGGAATCTGCTTTCGCGAGTTTTTCCGCAACCTGCTGAGCGAAGTAAATGCGCACCCATGTTACAACTTATGCGGACTACGCCTGTGCGATTGCGAATCCTCATCTCCACAGTAATTGGGGTTGCGAGTGCCGTGTTCTGCTGGTTCCTTCTCCGGAGGCTGCATCAGGGAGCGGCGGATTTCACTTGGGCAATCCGTGCCGCGCAGCATCTCCTAGCGGGGAAGAATCCATACGATACGCCTCTTGAGCAATATCCGCTCACCGCTGCGTTGTTTGGATTGCCCTTGGTTTTGTTGCGTCCTGAGGTCGCAGCGGCCCTGTTTTATGGAATCAGTTCCGCGCTGCTCGCACTCGGGCTGACGCGACAGGGTTATACCCGCTTGCTGATTTTTCTCGCTTATCCCTATTGGGCTGGAATGCTCACCGCGCAGTGGGCGCCGCTCATTGCTGCCAGCGCTTTTTTCCCCATTCTCCTTCCAGCTACGCTGGCCAAGCCGCAAATCGGGCTCCCAGTTGCGCTCACGCACCTGAGCCGGCGCGGTGCGCTGGCGTGCTTAGTTTTTTTGCTGTTAACTCTAATCGCCTTGCCGCGCTGGCCACTGCTTTGGATTCATCAACTCGGCTATTACGAGCACTTCACTCCCCTAGTGGTCTTACCAGGTCCTCTCCTGATACTCGCGCTCTTGCGCTATCGCGACCGCGATGCATGGTTACTGCTCTTGGCTGCCATCATGCCTCAGCGCTGGTTTTTCGACGCATTCATTCTCTGGCTCATCCCGAAAACTCGGCGCGAGATTTTGTTTACGGCGTTCTTCAGTTGGGGAGCCGGCATCTGGCGCTGGTACCAGTACCCGCACAGCTTTAACCAAGTGGGAAGATGGGCAGTGCTGTTCATTTATCTTCCGATGCTTGTCGTTGTACTGGCACGGACACCCGCGAAACGCACGACATGCGGTTCAAGCGGCTGACTTCTCCACAGTGCGCAGATTTTGGCGGGAAATCTCGCGACTGATCGCCCAAATCCAGAACAGCATCACAATCGCCATTAAGTTATAGTGCCCGTTTCGCATCAATAGAAAAGCCTGCAGCGGAGTAAAGAACAGCAGCAACATCGGCGCGAACAGAATGACGCGGCTCTGCTTGACCTCCTTGGCATGCCGCAGGAGATGGTTTGCGATTAACGTGAGGGGCAGGAGAAGCAAGCTTAAGTCGTACGGCAGCGTGTGATAGCCAACAAGGACAGTGATTACGACGCACAAGGAAAATCCGAGATCGAATTCAGCCGGACTTGAGCTCTTCCACCGCCGGGAGCCCCAGGCAATCAATGCCAGCGACACGGCGGCGATGACCGCGTCGCTCGCAAGCTTCGACGTGTGCGGCAAGAGCGCGCTGTCGAGCAGACCTCGCACATTTGCCATGCGGATCGGAACTATAGTCCCCAGCCGCTCCATCGATTGCTCCCGGCGCCAGACGTGAGTCGGATACTGCACCGTCTGTCGCCAGCCCACGATAGAAACTGAGAGCAACGCGAGAAGCAACGCGGAACCGATGAAGCCCATGATGGCCTTATAGCGCTTTTGAAGAAGCAGGATGAGCACGAGCGCCGCAACGAGATGGAAACGGAACAAACCAAGACTCAGAAGGCAGCCCGCAGCTAGATCGCGCTTTTGTTTCAGCGCCACGAACGCCGATGCAAATAACAATAAAAGGACAAAGATGTCCTGGCCTTGCAGCAATCCGAAAAACACGGGGAAAAATGCCAACCAGATAAATGTCCACGCGGGCGCAGAGATGGCATTCAGGCTGGATATGTGCGGTCGCAGCACCCACATCGTCGCGATCAGGATGAGAACGCTGATGCAGTCCCAGACCAGAAATGCCGCCGGATAAGAGAGCCAAGTAAAGGGAACAAAGAGCAGTGCCTCGAACGGAGGGTGAATATATGGCAGGGGGCCATGCCGGATGATGACGTCTCGAGCAAATTCCTGTTGCAAGCGATATTGTGTCTGTTCGTCATAGAGTTGTGCCCCTAAGTGGTCGCGGAGGGTGATCCCGCCGGTGTAAAACATCGTGAAGTCAGGGTAGCCCAGATACACGAACCGCCGCGCGTTCCAGGCGATTACCAGATGCGTGGACAGCATTGCGGCCAGGAAAAGAAGCAGGGCTTTCGTGGCCTTCGGTTTGGTCATAACATCGCGGGCGTCGGGTGCCACGATATCATCTGGTGGCACCGTGAAGCGACTCTTCGAAACCTCGCGCGTGTTCGCCATCACATTTTCTCTTGGGCTGTTCACAATGAGCGCCCGTGGGGTGGCCGACCCTGATTTTTGGTGGCACCTG
>Ga0137403_10000568_pt1 | contig 47763 bp, 46 predicted proteins | sample CZOMad2_1_16fung_FD_122057 | JGI IMG/M metagenome (GOLD analysis project Ga0137403, IMG submission 122057) | Vadose zone soil fungal communities from Angelo Coast Range Reserve, California, USA - CZOMad2_1_16fungal (Hybrid Assembly) | ecosystem: Environmental > Terrestrial > Soil > Vadose zone... | reverse complement strand
ATTCAGTTGGCTCGGCGGCCGCAAGGTTGATGAGGTAGCTCGAGTGGGCGAAGACGCACTTGAGGCCCGTCCGTTTCCACGCCGCTTTGAACAGCGCGATGTCGTCGCTGGTGTAGGGCTTGGCGGCCCACTGGAGCTGGTTCTTGAGGAAGATCTGCACCACCGAGCAGCCGACCTCCTGACCGCGCTCGAGAGCGCGGTAGAGCCCGCCCGCGATGGACATGTGCGCTCCCAGGAGATCGGGGGCCACCGTCGGACTCAAGCGAAGCGCTCCCGCAAACGCGCCTCGCGGAAAGCGAAGAGGGCGGCGATACGGCGCCCGGCCCCGAGCGCGTGGGCGGCCCTGCCCAGGGGTCCCCACGGCGGTCTGTAGGTCACGCGGTCTTCCATCCACGTGCCCACCGGTCCCTGCCCATCGGCCTCGGGGCCTTCCAGGAAGCGATGCCGGTGCTCCCATCGCGCGAACGGTCCCCAGAGCTGGACGTCCACGAAGCGGAAGGGCGGGTCGAACTCGCGCACCATCACACGCCAGCGCACGGAAACCCCCACCATGCGCACGGCAAAATCGAGCAGCGCGCCGGCTTCGAGCCGGGCCGGCGGCTCGGCGAGCCAGATCGGTTGTGCCCAGCTCGGCTGCACAGCGCCGAGATTGCGTGGGTCGACGAAGAATGCGAAGACGTCGGGGCGCGGCCGGGGCAGCCAGAGACGCCGCTCGATGATGTAGTCGGCCATGACGGACGCGCTATGATAGGCGGGTGCTCGGTTCGGGTCAAACCGGCGCCTATACCGCGCTGTCGCTCATCGCCGCTCTCTGGGGCTCGTACCCGGCATTCGCGAAGCTCGCCCTCGTCGCTTTTCCGCCGCTCGTCCTCGTCGTCCTCCGCTGCAGCATCGCCTCGATGTTCCTCTGCGCGCTCCTCTTCCGTCGCGGCGCATCGGAGTTCACCGCCCTTCGTCTGCGCGACCTGGGTCCCCTCGCCTTCCTGGGCTTCGTGGGTATCTTCGTCTCGACGGGCGGGACCTATCTCGCCATTGCCTTCACCACCGCGTCGAGCGCGGTGCTGCTGCAGCCGGCTACGCCGGTCATGGTGGTCATCGGCGCGCGAGCCTATCTGGGCGAGCGGCTGAGGCCGCTGCAATGGGCGGGAGTGGCCTGCTCGGCCGCCGGGGTCGGGCTCATCATCACCAAGGGCAGCTGGCATGCCGTCATGCACCTCGATCTCCGGCCCGGCGACTTTCTGCTCCTCCTGAGCCAGGTGGGTTGGGCCGCCTACACCGTCTACGGCAAGCGGGTGCTCGCCCGCCACTCCCCCGCCGTGGCGACGACGACCGCGTATGTGCTCGGCTCGCTCATGCTCCTCCCCTTGCCCTTCCTCACCGCGGGGCTGTTCCCCGCGCCGGATTTCGCCTCGCCCGTCGCGTGGACCGTCGTCATCTACCAGGCGATTCTCGGCTCTATCGCTCACATCTGGTGGTACGAGGCCGTACACCTGGTCGGACCCAGCCGCTCGGCCGTCTTCCTGAATCTCCAGCCGGTGATCGGTGTGTTGCTTGCGTGGGCGATGCTGGGAGAGCGAGTCGGACTCACGGGCGTGCTCGGCGGAGCCGCCGTGCTCGGGGGCGTGGCCCTCACTACGCGCAGGGCGCCGGGCCGCCCCGCGCGCCTGGCCGGCAGCTAGCCGAGCTTCTTCACCTCGGCGAGGATCTTGTCCGGCTCGGGCAGGTCACCCTGGCCGTAAAGCTCGACGAAGGCGATCTTTCCCTGCTTGTTCACGATGAAAGTGGCGCGTACATTGGCGTTCCAGGCCGGCCAGTAGACGCCGTAGTCCTTGCTCACCGTCCGATGCGTATCGGAGAGAAGCGGGTAGTTCGAGATGCCCACCGACTTCGCCCAGTTCTCATGGCTGAAGGGGCTGTCCGTGCTGATACCCAGCACCTGGGTATTCACCGCCTCGAAGTCCTTCACACGCTTGTCGAAGGCGGGCATGCACTTGGATCAGCCAGGGGTCCAGTCGAGCGGGTAGAACAGCAAGACCACATTCTTGCCTTTATAGTCCTTCAGGCTGACTTCCTTGAGGCCGATCGTCTTCAGGGTAAAGCCGGGCGCCGGGTCGCTGACGCCAAGCGTTTTCGCCTCGCTCACTCGATCGCTCCTCCTTTCGCTCGCCGCATGTCACGTCTGCTTTCGATCATAGTCGACCGCTCCGGCCTCTTCAATCGAGCCGGCATGGACGAGGCAGGCTTGCGCTTTCCCGCCCACAGGGTCCGGCGCCTGCACTCGAGGGGGGCTTCGTCGATTCCGAGAAATCCGGCCGCCGTCACCACTCTGCCCGTCTGCCACAGCCGCTGGAAGCGATCAGGGTAGCTCTCGTCTCGCAGCGCGTGATGATCGAGAATCACCCGGCAGCCCGTTTGGTCGAGGACCCGCAGAAGCTGGTCCACGCCCTGCTCTATCAGCGCCGAGCCGAGCTGGCTCTCCAGATAGGCGGGCGGCCCCGAGAGATAGAGGAGATCGGGCCGCTCTCGAATCAAATACGCGGCGGCCACCGCGGACAGCGGCCCCTGCACGTCCGAGGCGTGGACGAAGCGCCTGCCCTCGCGCAGGTCGGTGACGGTGAGGGCGACGACATAGCCCAGGCCCGTGCCCTCCACGCCATGGGCGAGGGGCGGCGAGGCGCACAGGCGCGCCTCCGCCGTCTCCATCACCCTCCCTTCCGCGGAGTCGAGGCGGCAGGTGGCGCCGATCGACTTCCAGAGCTCACCCGCGCGCTGAGCCTGACGGGGGTTGATCATGCGCCGGGCATCCTTGGCCCACACCGTCCGACCCTGATACAGGCCGGGATCGTGGCGAAAGTGATCTTCGTGGTAGTGGCTGAGGAAGATGATCCCCGCTCTGGTCGCATAGGCGGAGATGCGATCGTTCGCGCGCTTGAGGGCCTCCCACTCTTCGTCGGCGGGCGCCAGCCCGAAGCGGTTGGGCGCGAGCACCGCCCCGGGATCGATGAGTATCCGCGTCTGTCCGCATTCGACATACGTGGCCATCGAGCGGACACCGAGCGAGTCCGCGGCCAGCGGAACGACGTTCACGCGCAGCGGCCGCCGTCGACGATGAAGGGGCTCCCCGTCACCATGGCCGCATCATCCGAGGCGAGGAAGAGGGCGGCCTTGGCGAGGTCGTCGGGACGGTTGAGGCGGCCGAGGGGGACGGTGGCCGTGTAGCGCTCCATGCCCTCGGCGTCCACCTCCTTCTTGCCCATGAAGGTCGAGAGCATGGGCGTCTCCGTGGCCACCGGCGCGATGACGACCACGCGGACGCCGAACGGCGCGAGCTCGACGGCGAGGCTCTGCCCCATCACGGTCACCGCGCCCTTGGACGCCGCATAGCATTGGCCGCCCGGGCGCGGCTTGAAGGCCGCCGTCGATCCCGTGATGAGGATGACCCCGCTCTTTTGCTTCTTCATCACGGGGGCCGCAAACTTCGCGCCGAGGAACACCCCTTTCACATTCACGGCCATGATCCGGTCGAAGGTGCTCTCGTCCATGTCCTCGACCGGGGTGGGCCACTGCGGCACCCCCGCATTGGCATAGAAGACGTCGAGGCGTCCCCAGCGGGCCACGGTCTGCGCGACCGCGTCGCGGTTGTCATCGGAGCGGCTGACGTCCGCGGCCAACGCCAGCGCCTGGCCACCGGCCTTTTCGATCTGATCGGCGGTGGCCCGCGCCGCGTCGGGCTTGAGATCGACCACGGCGACCTTGGCCCCTTCCGCGGCGAAGAGAATCGCCGTGGCCTGCCCGATGCCCGATCCGGCGCCTGTGACGATGGCCACCCTGTCCTTGAGCTTCATGTCGGCTCTCCTTTGAGGGATTTCGACTCCTTCACGTCGGCCACGGTTCCGCCCGTCGCCTTCAGCAGATCGTCGGGCGTGAGCGGGAAGACGCATTCGGGGACGCCCCCCGCAGCGTATATCAGATCGTGACGCAGGAGATCCTCGTCCACCCAGATCCGGAGCGCCGTCTCGTGGCCGAGGGGCGGCACGCCGCCGATGGTATAGCCGGTGGCCCGCTTGACCGTGTCCGCGTCGGCGCGCCGGACCTTGCCGCCCGCCAGAGTCGCCAACTTCCGCTCGTCCACCCGGTTAACCCCGGAGGCGACGACCATCACGGGGGCACCGTCCACGATGAACACCAATGACTTCACGATTTGGCCTACGCCAACCCCCACCGCATCGGCCGCCTGCTGGGACGTGCGTGCTTCCACGGGCAGCTCGATCAGCGTGCGACGGAGGCCGAGGGCGTCGAGGGCGGCCTGGACCCGACTGGCGGCTGGCTTCATAGAACGCTAGAGCGCCAGCTCGGCCATGAGACGCAGGGCGTCGACCTGGCTCACGCCGCAGATCATGGTGGTCACTCCCGACGTTTTCCAGATCTCGAGGCGCTCGCGGATGCGTTCCTTGGGACCGCACAGCGCGACCTCGTCCACGAGCGCATCGGGGACGGCGGCGGCCGCCTCTTCCTTCTTCCCCGACAGGTAGAGATCCTGGACGCTCTTGGCCGCCGCCTCGTAGCCGTAGCGCGAGACGAGGTCGTTGTAGAAATTCTTGCCGCGCGCTCCCATGCCGCCGACGTAGAGGGCGAGCCGCGGCTTGATCATGGCCCGGCAGGCCGCGACATCGTCGCCCACCACCACGGGCACGGTGGGAGCGATATCGAAGCTGGCCAGGGACTTCCCGCCACCCGCCCGGGCGAATCCTTCGTCGAGCGAGCCCTTGAGCACGCCCAGGCGCTGCGGCGAGAAGAAGATGGGGAGCCAGCCGTCGGCGATCTCGGCGGCCAGCGCCACGTTCCTGGGTCCGATGGCGGCGAGGTAGATCGGGATGTCGGCCCGCCCATGGAGTATGGACTTGAGCGGCTTCCCCAGCCCGGTGGCGTCCGTCCCGGCATAGGGGATCTGGTAGTACTGCCCCTTGAACTCCACCGGCTTCTCGCGCCGCCACACCGAGCGGATGATCTCCACGTACTCGCGCGTCCGGGCCAGGGGCTTGCCGAAGGCGACGCCGTGCCATCCCTCGACGACCTGGGGCCCGGACACGCCAAGACCGAGGAGAAAGCGCCCCTCGGACATCTGGTCCAGCGTGATGGCCGTGGTCGCGGTGAGGGTCGGGGTGCGCGCCGGGATCTGCATGATCGCGGTGCCGACGTGGATCCGCTTCGTCAAGGCGGCGACCCAGGTGATGGTGGTGACGGCGTCCGAGCCATACGCCTCCGCCGACCACACGGAGTGAAAGCCCAGGCGGTCCGCTTCCTGGACCAGGGGCACGTTGATCCTCAAGGCGGAGCCGGAGTATCCCATGTTCAAGCCGAGGCGCATATCATCCTCCCTGTCGGCGAAGTCGCTCTGCGATCTTCCTGGGTCCCTGCCATCGGAAGCGCTGAAGCGGCACGCGGCCGCCGCGGAGGGCCACCCCCTCCTGATGGAGCAGGATTTTCTGGGTCATCATGCTGCCCACGGCCGCCCGCCGGCTGATCTCGCCGCGCGCGTTCACCACGCGGTGCCACGGCAGCCCGGACGGGCAGCTCCGCAGCGCGCGTCCGACCATCCGGGCGCGCCGAGGCCAGCCGAGCCACACCGCGATCTGCCCGTAGGTCGCCACCCGTCCCCGCGGAATCTTCGCGACCTCTCGCCACACTCGTTGCTGAAAGTCGATCAGCTCCCGTCGCCTCCGAATTGCAGCTCGTACAGGCGCGCATAGCGCCCGCCCTGGGCCAAGAGCTCCGCGTGGCGACCCGCCTCGCGGATCCGGCCCCGGTGCAGCACGAGGATGCGGTCCGCCGTTTGTATCGTGGACAGCCGGTGGGCAATGGCCACGCTCGCCCTCCCCTGCAGCAGCTCTTCCAGTCCGGCGCGGATCAGGGACTCCGATTCCGGGTCCACGCTCGACGTCGCCTCATCCAGGGCGAGGACGGACGGATTATAGAGGAGGGCACGGGCGATGGCCAGCAGCTGTCGCTGTCCTTGCGAGAGATTCTGTCCACGCTCGTGGATCTCCTCCTCGAGCCCGCGCGGCAGCGCGGCGACCACCCGATCGGCCCGCGCGGTGCGAAGCGCGCTGTCGAGGGCGGAGCCGGACGCAGCCTCTCCGGCCCCCACTTTCAGGTTCTCCTCGACCGTGCCGGTGAAGAGGAAGACCTCCTGGGGAATGACGCCCACGTGGCGGCGCAGCGCATGGAGGTCCCAGTCGCGAACGTCGTGTCCGCCCACGAGCACCTGCCCGCGCGAGACGTCGTAGCCCCGCGTCATCAGCCGCACGATGGTGCTCTTGCCCTCGCCCGTCGGGCCCACCAGGGCGACGCGCTCCCCGGGGGCGACGACGAACGAGCAGTCCCGCAGCACCCACTCTTCCCCCTGATAGGCGAACCAGACACTGCGGAATTCGACGGCGGGGGCCTCCGGCACGGGGGCGACCGCGCCCTCCGCCGGGGCCTGCACGGCCGGCTCGCTGTCCAGCAGACCGAAGATGCGCTCGGCCGCGACGGTGGCCGCCTGCATCACGGTGTACTTGGCCCCCAGATCGCGGATGGGCAGGAAGAAGCGCGCGGTGTACTCGAGAAAGGCGACGAGGCCGCCGAAGGTCAGCGCATGCGCCGCGACCTGGCCGCCGCCGTACCAGAGCAGGAGCGCCACCGCCACGGATCCGATGGCCTCCACCCCGGCATAGAGGAGTGCGTCGAAGAGGGTGGAGCGGAACTGGGCCCGGCGCAGGTCCGCATTGAGCCCGCCGAAGAGCTCGGCTTCGCGACGCTCTCTCGCAAAGAGCTGTATCACCGCCATGCCCTGGAGCGACTCCTGAAGGAAGGCGTTGAGTCGCGCGAGCCGCGTCCTCACCGCGCGGTAGCTATCGCGGGCCTTGAGCCTGAAATAGGCGGCACCGAGGGTCAACACGGGTGCGAGGACGAAGGTAACGACGGCCAGCTCCCAATTCAGCACGAGCATGAGAGCGACGATGCCTCCGAGGGTCAGGACATCGCTCACCACGGCCATGGCCCCGCTCGCGAAGAGCTCGCTGATGGCTTCGACGTCCGTCAACACGCGAGTCATCAGCCGGCCCACCGGGCTCTTGTCGAAGAAGGCCGCGTCCTGGCGCTGGAGATGGGCGAAGAGCGCGGCGCGCAGGTCGTGCATGACCCGTTGCCCGAGCAGCTGCGTCAGGTACGAAGCGCCCACCCGGAGGCCGTAGAGGCTCAGCAGGCAGGCGAGATAGGCGGCCGCCACACGGGTCAGACCGGGCCAGTCGCCTGCGAGAATGTGGCGGTCGATGGCGATCTTGACCAGCCACGGCTGCAGCAGCTCGAGGGCGGCGATGCACGGGAAGAGGAGCATGGACAGGCAGACGAGCCGGCGATGGGGGCGCACCACGCGCCAGAGACGGCGCATGAGACGAGGATCGTAGGCTTTCCCCAGGAGATCGTCGTCCGGATGCGGGGGCCTCGAAATGGCCCCCGCACTCCCCCCTTCTTGCCGCTCGTCTCGCCCTTTCGGGCTCGACGCTTCTGCGGTCGGTTCCTGGCGCTTGCTCATTGCGCTGCCCCGCGAAGGCGCCGCCTTCTTCGCGGGCGCTCTTTTTCGGCTCTCAGCGGCGTGTGGTGATTATTCATTGGCGAGCTCTTGCTCGATTTGCTGGATGCGCCAGAGGCGGGCATAGAGACCGCCGGCCTCGAGGAGCTCGGCATGGGTTCCCTGCTCCACCACGCGCCCCTCGTCCAGGACGACCACCCGGTCCGCCTCCTGCGCCACGCGGAGCCGGTGTGTCATGACCAGCGTGCTCCGTCCGCTCACCGCGGCACGGAGAGCGCGGAGGATTTCGACTTCCTTGCCCGCGTCCACCGCCGAGAAGACGTCGTCCAGCACGAGGATGGGCGCCTCGGGCACGAGCGAGCGCGCAAGAGCCACGCGCTGACGCTGGCCCCCGGACAGGGTGAGCCCGCGCTCGCCCACCACCGTCTCCCATCCTTCGGGGAAGCCCTCGATCTCCGGCCCGAGCCCGGCCGTCTCGGCCGCGGTGCGAAGGCGGGCCTCGGGGGCCATCTCGTCGCCGAGGGCCACGTTGTCACCAATGGAGCGCGAGAAGAGAAACGCCTCCTGGGGAACATAGCCCATCGAGCGCCGCAGGCGCGCGCGCGGGAGATCGCGGACGTCGACGCCGCCCACGAAGACCGTCCCCGGCGGCGGCTCGTAGAGACGGCTCACGAGGGCACCCAGGGTGGACTTGCCGCTGCCCGTAGGTCCGACCACCGCGACCAGCGAGCCCTGCGGCACGGTGAAGCTCACCGCGGCGAGCGCCGGTTCCCGGCCGCCATAGGCGAAATCCAGCTGCCTGAACTCGATCGGGCCGGTGAGAAGCGGCGACTCCGGCACGGTCTCGGGCTCCGCGGCATGGCCCGGCTCGTCCAGAATCTCCGCCACCCGCACCATGGCGGCGAGCCCGCGCTTGAGGTTGGCGAGCGTCCAGCCGAGCGCGATAGTCGGCCAGGCCAGATGGGCGAGATACCCGCTGAACGCCACGAAGGCGCCGAGAGTGATGCGCCCGTCGAGGACGGCGCTGCCTCCCGCCCAGAGCACGATCAGTCCGCCCACCCCGGAGATGAGACCGAGCATGGGAGAGAAGGCGGCCTGGGTCCGGGCGAGGCGAAGGCCGCGGGCGAGATACTCGCGATTGAGCCGGTCGAAGGCGCCGATCTCGCGCGCTTCCATTGTGTAGGCGCGCACCACGGCCATGCCGGTGAGATTCTCTTGCACTTTGGCGGAGAGCGCGCCCAACTGCTCCTGGAGTGCCGTCGACTCGACCTCGACGCGATGGTTGAAGCGCCGGGCGAGGACGACGAGGAGGGGCGACGGCACGAGGGCCCACAGGGTCAGGCGCGGGTCTATGGCCCACATGGCCGCGAGCGTGCCCGCGAACGCGAAGGTCGTGCCCGCAAGCATCACCGTTCCAAAGCCCGCGAGGGCGCGCAGTGCCTGGATGTCGTTCGTCGCCCGCGACATGAGATCGCCCGTGCGGTGAGTCAGGTAGAAGGCGGGGGGCAGGGTCTCGAGGTGGCGATAGAGATCGCGCCGCACGTCATGCTCGACCCACTGCCCGGCGCCGAGCATCGTGAATCGCGAGCCCAGCCTGGCCGTGCCGTGGAGCAGGGCGAGGACCACGATGACCCCCGCATGATAGGCGAGACTGCCCTCGCCGGCCCGGAGGCCGTCGATGGCCAGCTTCACCTGCCATGGAATGCCCAAGGAGAAAGCGGTGGCCAGCGCCAGACACCCGATGCCCACCGCGTAGCGCACCGCGTACGGACGGAGATAGGCGAGAAGGCGGCGAGCGGGAGACACCCGTCCAGTATACCGAGGCTAGGCCTTGACCGCCGCGGGCGGGCCGTCCAGATACGGCCGCAACGCCGCGTACACCGCGAAGAGCGTCGGGGTGGGGATGCCATAGCGCTCGCCGAGCCTCACCGCGTGACCCTGGAGCGCGTCGATCTCGAGGCGCTTGCCATGCATCAGGTCGTAGTGGAGCGAGGAATACCCGCCGGCCCCGAGGGCGTCGAGGTAACCCAGACACGTGTCGACGATGCCGGGCCCCAGATCGGCACCGGCGGCGCGGGCGAGCGCCGACATCTCTTCGAGGAGGAGACGATAGAGCCGTCGCGTCTCGGGGAGAGCCCGGATGACTCCGGCCGGACAACGCGTGAGCGCCGTCATCCCGGCATGGGCGACGAGGTACACGTATTTCCCCCACAGCGTGCGCAGGACATCCTTCGAAAGCTCGCAGGGGATCTGGGCGCGGCCGCAGGCTTCGAGAAAGGCCCGCGCGCGCGGCGACTCGTGCCCGTCCATCTCGCCGAACTGTATCCGTCCGAGCAATGTGTGCTGGATCACCCCCGGGGATTCGATGGTGGCGAAGACCTGGGCGATGCCGCCCAACACGCGTCCCGTGCCCACGATGTCTTCGAGCTTCTCCTCATTGTCCACGCCGTTCTGGATGGACAGCACGCCGGTGTCCGGGCCGAGCACGGGCACGATGGCGCGCCCGGCGCTTTCGGTATCGAAGGACTTGACGCAGAAGAGCACGAGGTCCGCGGGGGCCAAGCCATCGAGCCGGTCAACCACGGGGGCTTTCACCACCCACTCCCCGTCCGGCGCGGACCTCACGCGGAGTCGCCGCGTCCGGATGGCTTCGAGGTGCGCGCCGCGTGCCACGAAGGTGACGTCCTCGCTCGCCCGCGCGAGCTTCGCCCCGAAGAAACCGCCGGTGCCTCCCGACCCCATCACGACGATGCGCATGGCTCTCCCTGGTCTGCGTGAAGTGCTGTGGCCCGCCAACTCTCGTCGAGCGTCACACCGCTGTCAAGACATGCGTATGCTACCCTTCACGGGACATGGCCGATCCCTTTCTCGAGGTCGCCGTCGACGCGGCCCGGCGCGCCGGCGCCCTCCTGCTCGAGCGCTTCGGCTCCCTCCGCCAGATCCGCTACAAGGGCAGCCCGAGCAATATCGTGACCGAGATGGACCGCCAGGCCGAAGCGCTGATCCTCGACTGCATCCGGGGACGCTTCCCTGATCACGCCATTCTCGCCGAAGAAGGCGGGGCAAGATCCGGCTCGACCCGCCATCGCTGGATCGTCGATCCTCTCGACGGCACGACCAACTACGCGCACGGGATGCCCTTCTTCGCCGTCTCCATCGCTCTCGAGGTCGATGGCCTCGTGCAGATCGGCGTCGTGTTCGATCCGAACCGCGACGAGTGCTTCACGGCCATGCGGGGCGGGGGCGCCTTCCTCAACGGTGATCGGCTGCGCGTCTCCGAGACGCCTACGCTGGACGAGAGTCTGCTGTCGACGGGCTATCCGTACGAGATCCGCAAGATCCGGGACAACAATCTCGCCGAGCACGCGGCCTTCATGGTCCGTTGCCGGAGCGTGCGCGAGATGGGGTCGGCGGCCATCAATCTGGCCCTCGTCGCGGCGGGCCGGCTCGACGCGTTCTGGGAGCTCGTCCTCGGTCCCTGGGACGTGGCCGCCGGGTGTCTCATGGTCGAGGAAGCCGGAGGTCGCGTGACGACTCCCTCGGGAGGTTCCGTGAATCTCGACGCGCCGTCCGTCGTGGCGTCCAATGGCCGCATCCACGACGAGATGCTGGCCACCCTCCGGGACGTCCGCGGTCAGGCCCCGAGCGGGTAGCGCCTGCCGCCGACCGTCACCGTGGCCGGCGCGTCTGCGACGCCGGGCTCCATGTGCTGGAGGAGCTGCCAGGCCGCGGCGCGACTGAAGCGGGCCTCGAACTTTCCGCCCTTGATCCGGCAATACGGTACGTCCCCCGCCCCGAGTCTCAGCGAGGCCGGGTCGAGGGGCTCGCGGCTCAGATCGTTCAGGGTCAGCGTGAACCCGTCCCCTTCCAACTCCAGCCGGACCACCGAGAACGGCGCGTCCTCGACCTCCACGGGCACGCGCACCGGACCGATCTGAATGAAGTGGCCGGTCGCGTCCACCTGAAGCGCGTCGCGCAGGCTGGCGAGGATGCCCTCGTGCGTCACCTCCTCGTCATCGTGAAACCATCCTCCATCGCGGTCGACGCGAAGCCGGGGAAGCTTCCAGGCCGAGGGATCGCTGGCCGGCGTCACGAGAACGCCGCCGCGCAGTACGTCACCGCGCCCTGAGGATCAGGCCACTGGGTGTAGCGGAGGAGCTCGCCGCGGCTGCCCGGCAACGCGCGCAGAAAGGCGTAGATGGGCGAAAGCCCGCAGATGCGGCGGCTGTCCCCATCGGCGGCGACGGACGCGAAGAAGGCGCCTGGCTCCGACGCCGTGACCGCCGCCAGCATCCTCCGGTCCTCCGCCCCCACCCGCTCGAGGAAGGCGGCGGTATTGGGCTGCGCGTCGCCGAAGAGCGGCCCCACGTGCGCGAGGTCCACGCCGGCGATCACGCACACCCGGCGCTCAGAGGCGGCAATAGTCTCGGCGAGGGCATCGAGGAAACGCGGGACCCGCGGATCCGCTTCCGCCTCTCCTCCCGACCACACCGCCTCATGAAGGAACGACGCGAGCACGGGCAGAACGGTAAAGGGCCGGCTCCCCAGCAGGCGTCGGAGCATGACGGCCTGGAATTCTATCGAGTGCTCGCTGCGATGGGCCGTCTCCGACCCGAGCAGGTCGTGGCCGTAGCGCCGCTGGAGTGCCTCGAAGAAGTCCCGATCGGCCTGAGTCGATCCGAGTGGCGTGTCATAGGGCTTGAGGGTCGCGGCGAAGGGATCCTCCATCCCCGCGTGGCAGGTGCCGAGGATGACGAAGAGGTCCGCGTCCGACCGTTCTACCAAGGCGCGATAGGCCCAGGCGTAGGTCGGGCCGCCCCGGTGGAAGTCGATGTGCGGAGCGAGGAGCCCGCGGAGCTTTTCCGGCCGGGCCTGCGCCGAAGGAAAGCCCGGCCCGTCGGCATGGACGAAGAAGGCGTCGATTTGACCCTTCAAAGCCTCCGCGTCTCCTGCATACGCGCCCCCCGCGTGGGCGGCCGGGCGGGTGGGGCCGGCGAGCCATGCCTCTTCGATCTCGCGCCGGCGCGTGGCGAAGCCGGGACTATCCAGGAACCCGGCGTCGTCCAGCCGCTCAGCGAAACGCACGATGTCCTCCGGCCCGGGCGCCGCCTCACCATGGCGCGAGCTGACCACCTGGTGGATCTCCGTCACCGAGCGTTCGCCATCGAAGAGCGAGACGATGTCGAGAGCCGGAATGGGGAGCAGGATCACCTGGTCGGTCAAGCCCGATGGATCGCGAAGGCCTATGAGCCGCCGACCGTCCTGCTGAACCGGGAAGGCTTCGAGCGCCCGGAGACGAGGGCGATCCTCGCTGGTCACGGGAAGACCTAGGCTTCGAGGTACTTCAGAGAGGCAGCCGCGTAAATCTTTGCTGCATCTAAGATTTCATTCGCTTCCACATACTCGTCGACCTGATGCGGAATAAGCCGGTTGCCGGGGCCGCAGGTCACGATGGGTATGCCCAGCTCCATTCTCAAGATCGTGCCGTCGGTCGAGCCGGGCACCCCGCCGTATCGTGGCGGCTTCCCCGTAGCCTTCTTCACGCCGTGGATCATGGCCTGGACTACCGACTCGGACTTGTCCACCTTGGTGGCGAGCCTGAATGCATTGACCGGCTCCCACTCCACCTTCACTCCGGGCAGGCTCGTCTCCGCGTCGCGACACAGAGCGTCGAGCTCTCCCTGCAGGCCCTCGGCCGTGACACCCGGGGTCAGTCTCACGTCGAGGGTCATCTCGGCAAGGGCCGGGATGACATTGGACTGGGGCGCTCCGACGCCTCGAGGGGGCCCCTGGATGATGGTCGGGGTCACCGTCGGGGGCTTGAGATAGCGGCTCTTCTCGCACTGCTTGCGGAGCCGCTTCTCCAGGCTGGGCGCCTGGCGAAGGATGACGCCGAGGGCCGTGATGGGGTTGACCCCCGCCTCCGGCATGGCCCCGTGGGCCATCTTGCCGCGGGCACGAATGCGCGCCCACACCACGCCGCGCTGCTCGAGGCAGAGCTCGTTCTCCTCGGGCTCGCAGATGATGGCCGCGTCCAGCTCTCGCCCCGCGGCGGACTTGACGAGATGGCGCACGCCGATCATAGCGTCTTCCTCATCCACGAGGGCGCCCACGAGGAGCTTGCCCCGGGGTGTCACGCCTGCACGCTTGAAAGCGGCCAGCGCGATCATGGCGGCGGCGAGCCCGCTCTTCATGTCGGCGGCGCCCCGGCCGTAGATGCGGCCGTCACGTATCTCCGCGGCAAAGGGAGGAGAGCTCCACGCCGTGGGATCGCCCTCCGTCACGACATCGGTGTGGCCTTCGAGAAGGAGGCAGCGCTGCCCCGCGCCCTTTTCACCGATCCAGGACAGCACGTTGGGGCGGCCGGGCGCCACCTCCTGAATGTCCACGGGCAGTCCCTCGCGTCTGAACCACGATGCCACGAAGGCGGCGGCCTCCGCCTCGTTCGCGCCGGGCTCGCCGGGGCGGTAGACGCTCGGTATGCGGACCAGGGAGCGGGTGAGCTCGACGACTTCCTCGGCGTCGATGCGCTCGAAGATACGCGAGAGCTGGCTCACAGCGAGGCGGGGCTACTCCAGGGGGAATGAGAGGATGATGGCGTCGAGACGGATGACCCGGTGCTCTTCTCCCGCGAGGTAGAAGAAGTGACCCTCGATCTCCTCGGGATTCTCCTCGAACGCGACCACGCTCTTGATCGCGGGCATCTCCCGGAAGGCGTTGGCGCCCTCGTCGAAGCCGTCCCCTCTCCCCACCACCTCGCCGTAGCGGATGGGCGAGCCCTTGGGACAGTGGACGCGCACGTCGGCGGGAGGCTCGGGCATGAGGCGCACGAGCAGATTGATGCCGAAGACCTGGAAGGGTATCGGGTTCATGGTGTCATCCTACCACACCTGCGCGGGAGCGAATGGAGGCGGCCAACGATCATTGTGCCACACCGGGCAGGGCGCGCTGGGAGCCGGGCTTGTCCATCCCTTCGAGCTTCGCCTCCACGCGATTGAGGGCGGCCCCCGCCTCGTCGTACTTGTTGCGGGCATTGGTCAGGTGACGGCCGATCACGTCGAAGGACTCGCGGAACTTGTCGAGGTCGCCTCCGAGGCGGGTGAGACGCTCCTGGATGTCCTGGGCGCTTCGCTCGATCTCGAGCCCCCGCAGGCCAAGCACGATCACCCGCAAATAGGCGTAGAGGCTGTTGGGCGAGACCGGGATGACCCGCCGCGAGGCCGCGTACACCCCGGGTGGGTCCTCCTCGCTCGACTCGTCGCGCGTGATGGCCTCGAAATACACGTTCTCGGCGGGGATGTACATCAGGGCGAAGTCGAAGGTACCCTCGTCGGGCAGGATGTACCGCTTGGCGATCTCGTCGGCCCGCGCCTTCACGTCACGCACGAAGGCCCGACGAGCCTGCCGCCGCGCGCCCTCGTCGGTTTCCTGCAGCAACCGCTGGAAGTTCTCCAACGGAAACTTGGCGTCCACGGGCACGATGCGATCCCCGATGCGCACGATGGCGTCCACGCGATCCCCGGTCGAGAACTGGTGCTGAAGCGCGTAGTGCTCCTGCGAGAACATCTGGGCGAGCATGTTCTCGAGGAAGGTTTCCCCCAGCCCGCCCCGGACCTTGGGTGACTTGAGAATTTGCTCGAGGCCGGCAATGCTCCGCCCCACGTCGAAGATGCGCTGGTTCGCCTCGCCCATTTTGCCCAGGCTGCCCTGGACATCCCCCACCACGCGTCCCACGTGCTGCAACTGCTGCTGGACGCTGGCCCCCACCTGCCCCATCTGCGCGGTCATCTGGGCCGAGAATTGGGCGAGCTCCTGGCGAACCGTGGCCGCCGTCTCGGCCAGCCCCTTCTGCCCTTCGTTCCGCGCCGCCTCCACCTCGCGCTGGAGGAGGAGCATGGCCTGGTCCGGCTCGCCCCGTCGCGCGTCCATCTCCGAGAGCCGCGCCGCGATGCGAAACAGCGCCCAGCCCGCCATGGCGACGGCGAGGGTGACAGCTACGAGGAGAAGCGTCCCCCACCCCGACATCAGCGACGCCCCTTTCCTTCGCTCCGCCCCCGCCAGTGGACGCACACGGGCTTGAGCCCGCAGGGCGAGCAGACGGCGACGTCGCGACGATTCAGGCACTGGCCCGACATGCGCTTGTGGCAGAGAGCGAAATCGTACTTCACGGGATCGGCGGGATCGAGGCGCTTGAGGGCAGCCGTCAGCTCCTCGACCATCCGCCAGGTACGGCTGCGCCGGCGCGTCAGCCCGATGGAGCGGGCCATGTTCTCGATATGCGTATCCACGGGCATGAGAAGCGCCGAGGGCGGGATCCCCCGCCAGATTCCGAAATCGGGCTGCTCCCGCCTGACCATCCAGCGCAGGTAGAGGTGCAGGCGCTTGCACGCTCCACCCGTCGAGGGGAGCGGGAACCAGTGCTTGAAGCCGTACGAGAGCCGGTTGCGCGGGAAGACGGCCGAGAGATCCTGTCCCACGAAACCCTGGGCAAAGTGCTCGAGGGCCAGGCCGACATGCGCGTGCGCGGACGAGTAGCCCTCGAGGAAGAAGGCTTCGAGCGAGCCGTGGCTCGCGAGCACCCGTTGCGCGGCGAGACAGAAGGCCAGCACATCGCCCTCTCGATTGAAGCGGTAGCGGAATCCCGTGAAGACCTGCCGGTGCTTGTCGAGATCGAAGCCCCACACGAAGCGGGCGGGCGACTCGCCCATGCGAGTCAGCACCCACGTCACCCACGACCCGAAAAGATCTACCCGGCCGTACGCCATGCAGGAGGCGAAGAGGCCGGCAATCTCGATATCCGCGGGATCGTGGTAGCGGCGGGGAAACTGTATCGCGTCCTGCTCGACGCGGCGGGCCCAGTCGAACTCCCGGCAGAGCCGGTCGAGAGGCTGCTTGAGCCTATTCGTCACGGGCATTCATGCGTCTCTGGTCCGGATTCTAGCACGCCCCTTGCCGCCTTCCCGGCGCATTGCTATCCTCCGGACCGGGAGGCGCGCATCGATGATCAACGTCGGCATCGTCGGCATGGGAGTGATCGGCAGACACGTCGCGGAGGCCATCACCAAAGGCATACCCGGCGTCGCGCTCACCGGCGTCACCGTGCGTGATCCTTCGCGGGCGCACGGCCATCGTGCCCTCGGCCTCGAGTGGCTGATCCGGGAATCGGATCTGATCGTCGAGGCCGCGACCCAGGACGCGCTGCGCGAGATCGCTCCCTCCGTGCTCGCGGCGGGCAAGCACCTCATGGTCCTGTCCGTGGGCGGGCTCGTCGGTGCGCTCGACGAGTGGGCGCGCTTGTCCGAGAAGCACGGCTGCCGCATCCTCGTCCCCTCCGGCGCCATCGCCGGGCTGGACGGCATGAAGGGAGCGCGCGAAGCCGGCATCACCTCGGTCATCATGGAGACCCGCAAGCCCCCCCGGGGTCTCGCGGGCGCGCCGTGGATCGAGCAGCAGAACATCGATCTCGGGGCCATCACCAAGGAAACGCTCGTCTTCGAAGGTCCGGCCACGGAGGCGGTGAAGGCCTTCCCCGCCAACGTCAATGTGGTGGCCGCCGTCTCCCTCGCCAGCATCGGGCCGGACAAGACGCGGATCAGGATCTACGCGGTGCCCGGGCAGGAGCGCAATCAGCATCGCGTCACCGTGGAGGGCGAGTTCGGGCGTCTCACCGTCGAAATCGAGAACGTGCCATCGGAAAACCCGCGCACGGGGAAGCTCTCCTATCTCTCGGCCATCGCCATGCTCCGGGAGCTGGGGGCAAGCGTCCAGATCGGAAACTAGCCGCTCGGGGCTACGCGGGGCGGCTCCCCAAGGAGGGCGACATGGTCAAGGCGACTCCGGACGGATACCACAGCGCGACCCCTTACCTGATCGTGGACGGCGCGACACGGGCCATCGACTTCTACAAGCGGGCCTTCGGCGCACAGGAGTTGTTGCGTATCCCCGCCCCGGGCAACCGCGTTGGCCATGCCGAAATCAAGATCGGCGACTCGGTGATCATGCTCGCAGACGAGCATCCCGAGATCCACGCGCGCGGGCCGCAGCACTACGGCGGCTCTCCCGTGAGCATCCTGCTCTACGTCGATGACGTCGACGTGCTCTTCAAGCAGGCCATCGTCGCGGGCGGCACCGAGACACGGCCGGTGGCCGACCAGTTCTACGGCGACCGCTCGGGCAGCCTGAAGGATCCCTTCGGTCACAGCTGGCATCTGTCCACCCACAAGGAAGACGTGAGCCCGGAGGAGCTGAACCGCCGCTTGGCGGCGCTGGCGAAGATGTAGGAACAAACCACCACCGAGGAGAGCGTGCACCGTGGTCACCGCTGACCGATTCGCCAAGGGCATGACCTTCGACGAGTACGTGACGTACACCGGCTCGCCGGAAAATCTCTCCCGTGAGGGATTCGACATCCGGCGCTTCGGCTCCGTCCGGCCGCGGGTCGACTGGAGCGGCTACCTTCGCCAGCGCTACGCGAAGGCGCCGCTCACTGCCGGGCAGGCGGCGGCCATCAAGGAACTGGCCTCGCAGCCGGGCGGCCCCACCAAGGTGCTCGTGATATCGGAGGACTGGTCATCGGACTGCCGCCGCGACGTGCCCTATCTGGCGCGCCTCGCGGAGGCGGGCGGACTCGAGCTCCGTATCTTCACGCGCGACGGCGACACCATGCTCATGAAAGGACTGCCCGATCCGGAAGCCGGCGGCAACGGTGACCTCGTCCGGGAGTTCGCAAACGAGAAGAAGGGTCAGAAGTGGGCGACGGTTCCCGTCGCCGTCTTCTTCACCAGGGACTTCCGCGAGCTGTACCGTTACATCGAGTATCCAGCCATCTACCACAAGGAGCGCCTGATCGGCCATCTCCGCACCGCCCGCGCCGCTGAGACGGAAGACCAGGCCAAGACGCGGGCCGGACGCGAGATCGGCGCCCTCCTGGACTCGCCCTTCTTCGACCTGTGGGCTCTGGCGGGAATCTCGGAAGTGATCAGCGCCCTTCACGAACGGTTGGGAGCGGGCCCGTAGCCTTCTGAAGCGTGCCGGGCTTCAGGGACGCGCGAACTCCGCCATGCTGGCAAGCGGGTCGTAGCTTCGGCTTTCGAAGCCCTGATAGTGGAGCACGGTCATCATGCCCGCCGCCTGGTGGTAGAGCAGATGGCAATGGACCATCCAGTAGCCCGGATAGAGGGCATCGAACTCGACCTTCACCGTCTGCTGGGGAATGACCATGACCGTGTCGCGCTTGGCGCCCTGCACCCGAGCGCCACCGATCTCCGTCACCTGAAAAACGTGGCCGTGCAGATGCATGGGGTGTGTCATGAGCGTCCGATTCACGAGACTGAGCTCCACGCGCTCGCCCTGCTTGATCTCGAGGGGCGTGATCTTGGGCCAAACCTGGTCGTTGAGGCTCCATACATAGGCCGCCATATCGCCCCCGAGGGTCAGGCTCAGCCGACGATCAACGCGCTTGCGGGCGAGCGGGCGCGCCGCCCGCAGCCTTGATTCCTGCCCGTTAGTCAACGCACCGGCCGGCTTCGAGGCGCGAGAGCTCAGAGCCGGTACGGCGGCCCTGGCCGTGGCCAGAACGACACCGGCCAGCATATCCGTGCCCTCCGCCTGGGCGATGATCGGGTACGCGTCCTCGCCACGAGGAATTTCCACGCGAAGGTCGATGCGCTGGGCAACGCCGAGTTCGAAGCGCAGGCCGGGCAGAGGCACGATGTCCTCTCCGTCGACGGCGATGGCCACCGCGGCAAGGCGGCCCGTGCTCAGGAAGAGGTTGCTCGCGCTCGTCATATTGATGATGCGGAGTCGCACCACCTCTCCGGATGTTACCTGCACAACTTCGGGGTCGGAGAGCGGTCGCCGGTTCGCGAGGAGCGCGTCGTACTGGACGTCGGTCAGATCGGCCTTCATGGGCATCTTCATGCCGGCACCACTCTTCATTTTGCCTCCGTCCATTTTCATGCCCGCCCCGCCCATCTTCATGGCTGGCCGGGGGCGGCGGCCGAGATCGGCGAGAATGGCTGATGGCTCGCGGGTCGTGAAGTCGTTGAGCATGATCACGACATCCTTCATCTCCGGCCCGCCGGGGATTCCCGAATGATCAAGGGCGCGGTCAGCATCAGCTGCTCCTGAAGCCCGAAATGCGAATGCATCCAGTACGTACCGGCCTGCACGAGAGGAAAATCGTACAGACGACGCTCCCCCGGCTTGATCGGAGGCTGCGTCACGTACGGCACACCGTCCTGGCCGTTGGGGAGGATGATGCCGTGCCAGTGTATGGAAAACGGATCGGCCACGGTGTTGTCGACGGCGACCCGGAAGCGATCTCCGCGCCTTCCCGACCAGCCGAGGGTCCCGTTTTCCTGCTCGATCCGGTACGCTTTGCCGGTCTTCCCTTCGATCGTCAGCCCGGTCTGCACGACGCGGAGGCGAACATAGCCGGTCGGTGGAGGGTCGTCCGCCTGGGCGCAGGCGGGGAGCGCGCGCCCGCGGGACGCCAGGGCCAACCCGCTCACCGCGCTACTCAGGAATACCCGCCGCTTCATGCGTCGCCTGTCCCTCGACGAAGCGCTAGCTCGTTCCCATCTGGGTGCCGCCGTCGATGTTCAGGTTGGTTCCATACATGAAGCTCGCGGCGCGGTTCGAGGCGAGGAAGAGAATCCCGTTGGCGATCTCCTCGGGCTTGGCCATCCAGCCCAGGGGAACGCTCCCGGTCACTCGTGCCCGCTGCTCGGGGGTGAGCGGGGCATGCATCGGTGAGTCGATCGGGCCGGGGTTGACGCAGTTCACGCCGATGCCCGTGCCGAGGAGGTCGCGGGCGATATTGCGGGTCAGCGCCACCACGGCACCTTTCGAAGCGGTATAGGCCGCGGTGGCGATCCGTCCCCCGCCCCGGGCCACGCTGTCCGAGCCGATGGTGATGATCCGCCCCCGCTTCCGAGGGATCATCCGGGTGACCGCCTCCTGGATGCAGAAGAATGTCCCTTTCGTATTGATGGCCAGGACGCGATCCCACTCCTCCTCGGTCATCTGAGCCAGGCTGGCCGAGCTGATGATGCCGGCGCACGTCACGAGGATCTCCACCGGCCCGAACGCCTCGTCGCACGAGGCGAAGAGTGCGGCGATGTCCTCGCGCCGGGTCACGTCGGTCCGCTTCGCGCGGACCTGCCCGCCCAGTTCCCTCGCCGTCTGTTCGAGCCCCGCCGCGTCGACATCGCCCAGTACCACTCGCGCACCCTCGCGCACGAGCCCGCGCGCCACGGCTTGGCCGAGACCGCTCGCGCCCCCCGTCACGACCGCCACTTTGCCCTCGAGACCCAGAAAGTCATTCATCGCTTTCCTCATCGCCCGCCATCGAGTTCCCATCCCGCCGTATCGTACCCCGGTTGTCCCCTCTTCGGTGGTAGTGTCACCGGAATGAGCCGGCGCGTCTGCTTCGTCACATGTCTCGCCTGGCCGAACATCTCCGACAGCGACCTGCACGTCAAGCGGGCGCTCGAAGTCCGCAATGTCACGGTTACCGGCATTCCCTGGAATGCCCCCGAGCAGCGGTTCGACGGCTTTGACGCGGTGATCTTCCGCTCGAGCTGGGACTATCACCATGCGCCGGAGGTTTTTCTTGCCTGGCTCGCCCGTTGGGAAGCGGAGGGCGTGCCCTTCTGGAACCCGCCCGATCTCATCCGCTGGAATCTGAGCAAGGGCTATCTGCTCGACCTCGAGCAGCGCGGCGTTGTCGTGGTTCCCACCGTCATGGTCGAGGAGCCGGCCAGCCTTCATCTACCCGCCGTGATCGCCGGGCATGGCTGGCGGGAGGCGGTGGTGAAGCCGGCAATAGCCGCCTCTGGCCACCAGGCCACCCTGGTGACACCGGAGAGCGTCCACGCGGTGGCGGCCGCTATCGACGAGGGGCGCATTCGGCGGCCCACGATGGTGCAGCCCTTCGTCGAGGACATCAGGACGCGCGGCGAGTGGTCGATGATCTTCATCGACGGCGAGCTGACCCACGCCATGCTCAAACACCCGGCGCCCGAAGACTTCCGCGTCCAGTCGAGTCACGGCGGAACCTCCGCCCGGGGCAACCCACCCCAAAATGTGGTGGAGGCTGGACGGCGCACCCTCGACGCGCTGCCCATCGCCCCGTTCTACGCCCGCGTGGACGGGGTCGACACGGCTGAGGGATTTCTCGTCATGGAACTCGAGGTGCACGAGCCCGGCCTCTACTTCGGGGCAGTGCCGGAGGCCGCTCTGGCATTTGCCGACGCCATCATGCGCCGGCTGTAGCTTCCCTCCTTCCTTTCTCGCTTGTCGCATTTCACAAACAGCCGGCGGCGGGGTCCTAGCGTGCAGAAGAGCGCGGATCATCCACGTACCGGGGAGGATCGCATGGGAGACAAGGAGAAGGTGCTGCGGGAAGCGGGAGAGGCGTACGGGGAGCTACGGGAAGCCGTGAGCGGTCTCGACGAGGCTCAGAGCCGGGCGATATGGCTGGGCACCTGGGGGGTCAGGGAAATCCTCATCCACATCGTGGGCTGGGACCGGGAGATGGCTCCGGCATTCGCCCGGATCGAGCGGGGTGAGCCTCCGTATCCGGCGGGCGCGTATGACGACTACGACGCCTGGAACGCCCGGTTCGTGGAAGCGGGCAAGCACGCGGAGACGCGCGAGATCCTGGCCGATCTCGAGTCGTGTCACCGGGGACTGGTGACGGCGGCGGCTACCTTGGGCGAGGAACACTTCGCCATGGGATCGCCGGCCAGGGAATTGCTCGATGGCATCTGTCCCCAGCACTATCGCGAGCACGCCACTCAGATCCGTCAGTGGCGAAGCGAGACGGCCGCTTAGCGAAACTCGGAGACGGCACGCCGCCTGCATATAGGATGGGCCAGGGACCATCCAAGCCTGGTACATCGGAGGCGGCGCCCCATGCGGCTCGAGTCCATCATCAAGAAGTCGCGCAAGCTCTCGCGGCCGTTTCGAATCACCAAGGGCGAGGCGTTTCGTCTCAAGGGCGTGGACCCGAAGGACACGCTGGGCTTCGGCCCGGATGAAAAGACCCGGGCCAGGCAAGTGCTGGCCATGGGCATCGAGGCGCTCGCCAAGCTCCAGGACATGCTCTACGCCCAGGATCGCTGGGCGGTGCTCGTGATCTTCCAGGCCATGGACGCGGCGGGGAAGGACGGCACCATCAAGCACGTGATGTCCGGGGTGAACCCTCAGGGGTGCGAGGTGTTCTCCTTCAAAGAACCCAGTGACGAGGAGCTCGACCACGACTTTCTCTGGCGGTGCGTGAAGCGCCTTCCCGAGCGCGGCCGCATCGGCATCTTCAATCGCTCCTACTACGAGGAGGTGCTGGTGGTCCGCGTGCATCCGGAGCTCCTCGAGCACGAGCGGCTCCCCCTCGAGGCCGCGGAGATCTTCGAGCATCGCTACAGCGACATCCGCAAGTTCGAGCGATATCTCAGCCGCAACGGCGTCGTGGTGCTGAAGTTCTTTCTGCACGTGTCGAAGAAAGAGCAGAAAAAGCGCCTGCTCGAGCGGCTGGAGGACCCGCGGAAGTACTGGAAGTTCTCGGGAGACGACGTCAAGGAGCGAGGGTACTGGAAGGACTACATGGACGCCTTCGATACCATGGTCCGCCGCACCGCCACCAAGGACGCCCCCTGGTACGTGGTGCCGGCGGACAACAAGTGGTTCACCCGGGCCGTGGTCGCGGCCGCGATCGTCGATGCCCTTGGGCTCGCTCGACCTCGACTATCCGGAGACGGGCCCGGAGCGGCTCAAGGAACTCGCTCAGGCCCGGCGCGCCCTCCTCGGAGAGAAGTAGCCGACGCCGGCTACGCCCCCTGCCCCGCTCCGTGCTTGAGTCGCTGGCTGGCCTGAAGAGCGTCGATGGATTCGGCGGAGCGGCCGAAGATGTCCGGCACCGGTCAGCCCTCGAGACCGGCATAGCTGTCGATCTGGGACCGGTGGTGCACCTCGTGCTCGAGCATCATCATGAGCAGGCGCCAGCCGGAGAGCGCCTGGCCGGGCGTGTCGATCATCTCGATCCGCCGCGTCAGCCAGTGACCCGGCGTGTCCTTGAGGAGCGCCACGTAACGCTCGGCCGAGGTGCGCAGCCAGGGAAACCATGTGCTCTGGTCATCCGGATCGGCCTCGACCCCTCCCCAGATCCACCCCTCACCCCGATACGCGCTGGCGAAGTAGAGGCGTGAGCCGCCGATGTGCCCGACAATCTGGCCGATGCTCCAGCCCGCCTCGCCCCCCGCGGCCCGCGGCCGCCACGCGGCGGCGGCTGCGGGCAGGGCCGCCACGTCGCGCTCCGTCCGCCGTTGCAGGCTGTCGAAAAAGCGCAGATACGACGCGATGTCCGTGATCATGCCGCTACGCTCAGGCGCTGGCGGCGGCGTAGACGTCGCTCACGCCCTCGGGAAGATGATCCTCGCTCCAGCTGCGTCCGCCATCGAGGGTGCCGAAGACCTGGCCGCTTCGGGAGACGCAGTGCACCTGGTCGGCGCTGCGCGGATTCAGGGCCACCGCCATCATCGTGCTGTCCGCCTTGACGCCGTGATCGAAGCGCGTCCATGTCTCTCCCACGTCACGGCTCACATAGAGGGAGCCGTCCTCGCTGCGGGCGGCCGGGCTGAGGCAGGCATAGAGCACCCGGGGATCCTGAGGCGACACGCGGACGTCGCGACTGTACGTCAGGGGCGAGAAGCGCCCGACCTTCATGTCCTCCCAATGCGCGCCGTGGTCTTTGCTGAGGAAGAGGCCCATGCGGAGAGCGACGAAGACCGCGCCCGGGCGGGCGGCGGTCACGCAGAGGGCGTGGCCGTCCAGCATGCCCTCGATGTCCGTATCGCTCACGATGCGGCTCTTGAGATGGGGCAACTCGGCGAGCTTCAGCAGATCGGCACAGCCGTCTTCCCATGTCTCCCCACCGTCGACGCTCCGCATAACGCCGCCCACCTCCAGCGCGGCGTGGATCTCGTCGGGCCGCGCGGGATCGATGTCCATCCGCATCACGCGGCAGGCGAAGGGCATCTTCACCCGCTCGGGCAGCACGGCCTTCTCGAGCTTCCGCCACGTCTCGCCCGCGTCGTCGCTACGATAGACGCCGACGGGCGAGGTCCCCACGTAGAGCACCCCCGGCCGGGCCGGATGGACGAGGACGGACCACGCCTGAACGCCTCGCGGAAAGTCGAGCCGTTCCCACCGCTCCCCCCGATCCACGCTGCGATAGGGGCCGTCGTGCGTCCCCAGGTACACAACGTCGGGATTGGCCGGGTCGACGGTGATGGCGTGCACGTGGACGTCGTCGGGGAGGCCTTTGCCGAGCCGCTCCCAGGATCCCCCACTCACAGGGCGTCGAAAGATTCCGCCGCGGGTTCCCGCGGTCCAATGGGCAGCGCCTACGTAAACGTACGAAGGGCCTGACTGCTTTGTCATGGTGGGTATCCTCCCGCGCCATACTCTGCCACAAGAGGGTCTCCTTTCGCTCGGCGGTTCCGTTTGACCTTTGTCCCGGGCTCTGTGATGCTCTGGCCCATGGCGACCCTACTGACCGACGCAGGAGAGTTCGAAGTGCCCCAGGCCGAGGTGTCGGACGACGCGCTCTGGCTGTCCGCGCGCGAGGCGGAGGAGGCGACGGGCTGGGTCGCCAAGCCCGAAGGACTCTGCAAGGGAGAGCACTGCGTCCCCCTACCCCCGGGCCGCGAGCGGGAATTCGTTCGCGGACAACGGGTGAACGCGGCCGCGCTGTGGCGACATCTGGGCCAGCCCGCCCTGCGCAGCGATCGTGGTCACGTGTGGGTGCTTGCCCCGAGCGCCCGGGACCGCTCTGAAGCCCTCCGTTCCCTCCAGGCGCCCGACTTCACCCTTCCGGACGCCTCCGGCCGCCCGCACTCTCTCTCCGACTATCGCGGCAAGAAGATCTTCCTCGTCACCTGGGCCTCATGGTGAGGGTGCCGTCGCGACCTGCCCGTGTGGCAGGCGCTCTACGAGGAGCTGGCCGGCCAGAATTTCATCGTCATCGCCGTGGCCATGGACAGCCGCGAGGGAGACGCCGTCCCGTGGATCGAGGCGGCCAAGCCCACCTATCCGACCCTGATCGACCGCGAGCACCTCATGGCCGAACTTTTCGGCGTGGTGAACGTGCCGCAGGCGATCTGGATCGACGAGGCCGGGCGCATCGTGCGGCCGGCCGAGGCGGCGGGAGCCTACGAAGGGTTCCGCAAGATGAACCGGGCGACCAGAGAGATGCCGGACGAGGTGGCCCGGCTGACTACTGACGCCAGGGCGACCTACGTCGATGCCGTGAAGGACTGGGTGCGGCGCGGGCCGGAGAGCGTGCATGCCTTGCCGGCGGAAAGTGCCCGGGCCCACCTGCCCGCGTTCACGGAAGACATGGCGACCGCTCAGGCCATGTTCAAGCTCGGCCAGTTCCTGCTACGCCACGGCGAGAAAGAGGAAGGAAACCGCTGGCTAGGCGAGGCGAGCCGCCGGCACCCGGACTCGTGGTGCATCTGGCGCCAGAGCGCTGGCATCAACGACACCGGCCTGGCCGCTCTGCCGGAGTTCTGGGAGCGCGTGGACGCCCTCGGCGAGAAGCGCTACTACCTCCCTGTCGACATGAAGGGCATGCCGTAGGGAGAACCAGCCGGTAGTTCCTCCCCACAGTCCGTCATTCTTTCGCGCTTCGAGCCCGGCGGGCACGGGCCTTTGTGCTCAGTTCGGGATTTCCCCCGGCTGTCATACTTCTTGCAAGCAGGAGGGTGCCGAACGGGCTCATAGCGAAGCGCCTTGACGTCACCCGACAGGAGTCTCCACCGTGCGGTTACTACTGATAGTGCTGACGGCAGTATGCGTGGCCTCGAGTCCGGCCCTCGCTGAAGAATACAATTACCCCTACCACGATCCGTATCTTGCCACGGTCACCGGGGCCTCTCTCAATGCCGATGGTCTCACCCCGGGCATCAAGCGGCAGGTCGTTCATGTGTCGATTCTCCCCGGCCGCGACAAGCTTCCGAAGCTCGAAGGGAAGGGGGAGCTGAGTGTCGCCCTCTATCAGCAGAAGCGGGCCGCCCCCCTCGTCTTCATCCTCCCGGGGACTGGATCCACTCCCTATTTCGGGCTGGCCACGTATTTCGCCAGGCTCTTCTATCAGGACGGCGCCCATGTAGTGATCATGCCGTCGCCCATGACCTGGAATTTCGCCCTCGCGGCGAGCCGCAGCGGGGCGCCGGGCTACACCCCCGAGGATGCCCGCGACCTCTACGGGGCGATGCAGCGAACGCTGGACGTCCTCAAAGCGCGGAATCACCTCAAGGTGACCCGCATCAACTTCATGGGCATGAGCCTGGGCGCCCTCGAGGGCGCCTACCTGAGCCTGCTCGACGGCGCGGAGGGAAGGATCGGGATCTCGAGGTATCTCCTCGTGAACCCGCCCCTCGACGTGGCCTCCGTCCTCAAGCAGCTCGACGAGTGGGATTCGCTGAAGGAGAAGTTCGGCGCGGAGCGATCGAAGGAGATCGCGGGCAAGGCGCTCAGCATCGTCGAATCCTTCACCAATCAGAAGCGGGACGACCTCGCCGCTTTCGACGTCCTCGCCAAGGGCTTCAGCACCTTCACCACGGAAGAGCTCCAGTTCCTCATCGCGGAGTACCTGCAGACCGTGCTCCCGGAGCTCGTTACGGTGACCCAGGCCATCCATGATCAGCAGGTGTTGAACGCCCCTCAGGGCGAGGTACGGAAACGCCTCGAGGAAGCGAAGGGGACGACCTTCACGGAGTACAGCGACAAGATCGCCGTCCCCGTGTGGCGAGCCCAGACGGGGGAGGCGGACATGAGCTCGGACGACTTCAGCGCCCGAGGCTCCCTCGACACCATCATCGAGCGGCTACGGGGAAATCCACGGATCTACATCATGCACAACACCGACGATTTTCTCGCCGGCCCCAAGTCGATCGAACAGCTCAAGGACGTGCTGGGGGACCACGTGATCCTCTATCCCTACGGGGGGCACCTGGGCAATCTCTGGTTCCCCCAGAACAGAGCGACGGTGCGGCGTCTCCTCAGGTAGTCGGGGGCGGCGCCCCGCCCTCAGTGCCCGGAGTGGTTCGCCTCCAGATACCGTTCCGCTTCCAGGGCGGCCATGCAGCCCGTGCCCGCGGCGGTCACGGCCTGCCGGTAGGTGAAGTCGGCGACGTCACCGGCCGCGAACACGCCCGGCACCGACGTCTGCGTCGTTCCCGGTTTGACTTTGGCGTATTCGTTCGGGTGCAGCTCGATCTGCCCCTTGAAGAGGGCGGTATTGGGCAGATGCCCGATGGCCACGAACAGACCGTCCACTGCCGTCTCCCACACCGCTCCGCTCTTGAGGTTCTTGAGCCGCACGGCCGTGACCTTGCCCTTGGCCGGATCGAGAACATCCTCGACCGCGGTATCCCAGATGAACTCGATCTTGGGATTCTTCAGGGCGCGCTCCTGCATGATCTTGGACGCACGGAGACTGTCGCGGCGGTGCACCACCTGCACCTGCCGGCCGAGGCGCGAGAGATAGAGCGCCTCTTCCATGGCGGAGTCGCCTCCGCCGACCACCATGATGTTCTGGTCTTTGAAGAAGAAGCCGTCGCAGGTCGCGCACGTGCTGACGCCGCGACCCATGAGCTTCGACTCGCTGGGAAGGCCGATGAGCTTGGCCGAGGCGCCGGTGGCGATGATGACGGTGTGCGCCTCCACCTCGGCGTCGTCGGTCTTCATCCGGAAGGGCCGGCGGGTGAAGTCCACCTCCGTCACGTCCTCCGGGATCATCTCGGTGCCGAAGCGAAGGGCCTGCTCCTTGAACGTCTCCATGAGGGGCGGGCCGTCGATGCCGTCCACGAAGCCGGGGTAGTTCTCCACGAGGGTCGTCAGCATGAGCTGGCCGCCCGACTGTATGCCCGTGAACATCACGGGCGCCAGGTTGGCCCGGGCCGCGTAGATGGCCGCGGTGTAGCCCGCAGGGCCGGATCCGATGATGACGACCTTCCGAGTCGGTGCCATGTCTCTCCTCGCCTTCTCGTTGATTTCGCTTCCGTGAATGGAGCGACCTTAAGATGCCCCGAGCGTTGCCCTGGATGCGCGGCTAGTCACGAAGTATGGCCTCGAGCTCGCCCAGGTCCCGGATCTCGAACTCCGGAGGCGTCATGCCCTCCGGCAAGGCCGCCGCCTCGCGATTGATCCAGGCCGAGGCCATGCCCACCGCCTGGGCGCCCGCCACGTCGATGTCCGCCCGATCGCCCACGAAGAGGGCCTCGCCCGGCCCAATGGCCAGATGTCCAAGGGCCCGCTCGAAGATGACCGGCTTGGGCTTGCGCCAGCCTACCTCATCCGACACCACGATGGTCTCGAACAGGTCCGCCACCCCTTCCCGCTCGAGGACATGCCTGGCCGTGGGCGCGTAGTCGAAGTTCGACACCACGGCCAGCCGGTGCCGCTCCTTGAGCCCGCGCAGCAGCTCACGGTGATGCTCCGGGAAGACCACGGCCTTGGAGAGCTCGCGCATATGCGTGGCGAGGAGAATTTCCAGGGCCTCGCGGGGCAGCTTCCCCTCCCCCAAGCCCAGGTGCCCAAACATCATGCCGAAGCGCTCGGGTGCCGTCACCTCCCGATGAGCTTCGCCGCGGATGCGCTCGGCCTCCTGCCAGCTCCAGAAGAGCCCGTTCACGAAGTCCTCGAGGGAAACCGTGGGGGCAAAGGGCTGGAAGGCGCGATGGAGATGGCCGGCGGTGGTGCGCCGTGCCTTGCCGTTGATGAGGACCTCCGGGAGCCGCGCGCGGTCGAGAAGCACGAGAGTGTCGAAGAGGTCGAAGAGGATGGCCGACGGCTTCACGGCAGGGGCTTCCGATGCGCATAGCCTTCGTCGAAACCGTGCCAGAATCGAACCGCGTCCTCGCCGTGCTTCCAGCAGAGGTTTACCGGCTGTGTCCCCGCCACCTGGGGCACGAGGCCGGGGAAGTCCACCAGGCCCATCTCGACGTCTTTGATGACGCCCCCCAGCTCGGCGATACGCGCGAGCGCCTGTTTCACCTCGATGGAATAGCCGTCGAGCCGCTCGGCTCTCGCCTTCCAGTCCCGCTGGTCCACCATGGCCCCGCCCGAGGCGCGGATGCGATCGCGCTCTTCGGTCAGGGCCTCCTGCAGGGCGCGGCCACGGCGGTGCAGATCCATCGCCTCGTTCATGAGCTCGGTGAGCTTTGGGATCAGGGCATTGACCTCGGCCGGGGTGAACAGGCGCTCGCTCATCGCCCCTCCACGAAGATGGCATGAACATCCTTTGGCCCGTGCACGCCGCGGGTCAGGGTCAGCTCGATGTCGGCGGTGCGCGATGGCCCCGTGATGAAGTTGATGACGGCACCCGACATGCTCCGCGCCGGATCGGCATGGAGCGCTTCCAGCATGGTGCCCACCTGCTCCAGCGACTCGAGCAGGCAGCCGCGATCGAAGACAGCCACGTGGGTCGCCGGCAAGAGCGAGGTCGAGCGCGGTCGTCCCCGGCCCGAGACGAGGACAAGCGTGCCCGTCTCGGCGAGGGCCCAGTCCACGCCGGTGACGCCGATCTCCGCCTGCGCCGCGGCATCCCGGTGAAGCTGCCGCGCAGGAACGTCAGGATCTCCATCCGGAGCGACGGTGACCGAGTATCCCTCGGGGCCGAGGCTTTTCCGCAGGTCGAGCCCGAGCGCTCCCGGGTCCCACGACAGCACACTCTTCGCCTGGCGCGCCTCGGCAATGCGTTTGATCGCCCCGGGCACCTCGTCCAATCGCGCCACGCGGTGGAAGACTCCCGCGATGCGCTCGAACTCCTCGCGGAAGCGCTCGAGCGCCTGCGGCCATCGCTCGGCCATCTGCCGCTTGACCATCTCGAAGGCCTGGCCCGCGTCGGGCGGTCGCGGCACGGGATGCGTTTCGAAGAGGCCCCGCGTCTTGCTCATCTCCCTCCTGATGCTGCCGAGGAACTCCGTGCGCGTGGTCATGGTCGCTCGATCTCCTTCCACCGCTCGCTGAAGGTGCGGGCGGCCACCGGCGGCAGATCGCGCGTCCGCGTCCACTTGCCGAAGAAGAGCGGCAGGGTCCGGAGCTTCCCGTCTCTGACGAAAGGCCGCTGGGCCATACGCCCGAGCCGGACGCCCGCGTCGAAGAGACCGGGCGAGGCCATGGCCCGGCGCGCGAGGCCGAAGAGCATCCGCTCGCCCCAGGGGGCGATCTTCTCCCGGTCGAGATGCTCGCGAAGCTCCACGAGCATGCGCGGAATGTCGATGCGCACGGGGCAGACGTCCTTGCAGGCGCCGCAGAGCGAGGAGGCATGCGCCAGATCCTTGACCGCGGCATTCCCCTTGAGCATGGCGGTGAGCAGGATGCCGATGGGCCCCGGGTACGTATAGCCGTAGGCGTGGCCGCCGATCTGCCGGTAGACGGGGCAGACATTGAGACAGGCCCCGCAGCGCAGGCAGTAGAGCGCCTCGCGCAGCGTGCCCGCGATCTGGCGCGTACGCCCATTGTCCATGAGGATCAGATGGAGCTCCTCGGGCCCCTCGACCTCGCCGGGCTGGCGTGGCCCCCGCACGAGCGTGGTGTAGGACGAGAGCTTCTGCCCCGTCGCGCTCCGCGCGAGGATGGAGAGGAAGACCATGAGATCCGTCATGGTCGGGATCACCTTCTCCATGCCCATGACCGCCACGTGGATGCGCGGAAGCGAGGTGACCATCCGCCCGTTGCCTTCGTTGGTGACGAGGACGATGGTGCCCGTCTCCGCCACCGCGAAGTTCGCCCCCGTGATGCCCATGTCCGCCTCGAGGAATTTCTGCCTCAGCTCCTTCCGCGCCACCGCGGTGAGCACTTCGGGATCGGCTTCGAAGCGGCCGCCCAGCTCCTTGGAGAAGAGATCGGCGACCTGCCCCTTGGTCTTGTGGATGGCGGGAGCGATGATGTGCGACGGCTTCTCGTGGGCGAGCTGGATGATGTACTCGCCGAGATCGGTTTCCACGGGCTTGACGCCCGCCGCCTCCAGGGCCTCGTTGAGCTCGATCTCTTCCGTGGCCATCGACTTGCTCTTGACGGCCATGCGGACGCCCTTGTCGCGGCAGAGGCGGAGGATGATGTCGCGCGCTTCCTCCCCCGTGGCCGCCCAGTGCACGTGGCCGCCCAGCCGCTCGATATTGTCGGCGAGCCGCTCGAGGTGCTGGTCGAGCCCCTGGAGCGTCGCTTCCTTGATGGCCCGGGCCCGGTCGCGCAGCGCCTCCCCGTCCGGATAGCCCTCGAAGGACTCTTTGCGGAGCCCGATGAACTTGGTGGTGGCGATGGTGAGCGCTTCCTGGAGATGGGCGTCTCCGAGCGCGGCATGCGCGCGCTCGGGAAAGGGCGTCTCGAGGTGGGCGTCGCTCACTCGCCTTCCTCCGGCTCGAGCACCTGGGCGAGATGCACCGCGCGTACGCGCGAGCCGCGCCGAGAGAGCCCGCCGCCCATTTGCATGAGACAGCCCGCGTCACAGGCCACGAGGCAGGCCGCGCCCGTGCTCTCCACATTGGCGAGCTTCTTGTTGAGAACGGCCGTAGACACGTCGGGCAGCCTGACGGAAAAGGAGCCGCCGAACCCGCAGCACTCGTCCGAGCCCGGCAGCTCCACCAGCTCGCACCCCTTCACCCCCCGGAGCAGCGCCCTCGGATTCCGCGACTCCCCCAGCCCGCGCAAGAGGTGGCAGGAGTCGTGATACGTCACGCGGCCCTGGAACGGCGAGTCGATGCTCGTCACCCCCAGGACGTTCACGAGGAACTGCGACAGCTCGTAGGTCTTCGCGGCCAGCGCCTCCGCCTGGGCCTTCAGGGCGGGGTCGTCCTTGAGGAGGCCCGGGTACTCCGTCTTGACCATCCACGCGCAGGAGCCGGAGGGAACGACCACGTGCTCCGCTCTCTCGAAGAGCTTCACCGTGCGCGCGGCCACGAGTGCCGCGTCGTGATGGTAGCCGGAGTTGAAGAGCGGCATGCCGCAGCACGTCTGCCCCGGGGGAAAGTCCACGGTGACGCGCAGGCGCCGCAGGAGCTTGACCATGGCCACGCCCACGTCGGGAAAGAGCAGATCGCCGAGGCAGGTGATCATGATCGAGGCCTTCATGTCTTCTTCGCCTCCGGCCCGTGCGGGGGCGGCGGCGTGACCACCACGAGGATCAGCATCGGCTCGTTGCCGTCGTTGAAGAGCCCGTGCTCGACGCCCGCTTCCGCTACGAGCGCCTCGCCCTTGCGCAACCGCTCTTCCTTGCCGCGGAGGGAGAATCGGCCGGAGCCTTCGACCACGTAGTAGATCTTGTCCTGGTCGTCGTGGGTATGCGGTCGCTGCGACTGCCCGGGCGCCACACAGTAGAGATCGAGCTGGCAGCGCGAGGTGGTGGCGAGGGCGATCTTGGCCATTCTGGATTCGTCGAACTTCACGTAGTCCTCGATCCTGACCTTCATGTCTCCCTCAGGGCGCGCGCGAGGAGATCCACGGGGTGGACGACCTCGAGATCGAGCCCGGCCTCCCGCGCATGCCTGGCGATCTGGAGCAGGCAGCCCGGATTGCCCGCGGTCACGATGCGCGCTCCGCTCTCGCGGATGCGCGCGACCTTCATCCGCCCCAGCTCCTCCGCCATGGCCGGCTCCGTGAGATTGTAAACGCCCGCGCTGCCGCAGCAGAGCTCCGAGTCCTTGATGTCCACCAGGGTCAGTCCGGGGATGCGTCGCAGGAGCTCTCTCGGCTGTGAGCGCACCTTCTGGCCGTGGGCGAGATGGCAGGCGTCGTGATAGGCCACGGTCTGCCGGAGCTCGCCCAGGGGAAGCTCCGAGTCGATGAGGACCTCGGTGATGTCCCGCGCCTTCGCGGCGAAGCCTTCCGCGACCTCGCCGGGAAGCCAGTGGCCGTATTCCTTGAGCGCGGAGCCGCAGCCCGCGGCATTGGTCACGATCACGTCCACGTCGCCGGGGAAGCTCGACATGAGGCTCCCCGCGAGCCCACGGAACTCGTCGAGCCGGCCCGCGTGCAGATGCAGGGCGCCACAGCATCCCTGCGCGCGGGGGACGACCACGTCCCAACCGGCGGCGGAGAGCAGGCGCGCGGTGCGCGCGTTGACGTCGGCGAAAAAGAGGCGCTGAACGCAGCCCGTGAGCAATCCCGCCCTGCCCCGTGCCTTGCCGCGCGCGGGGATGAATTCCCGCAGCGCCTCCGAGGAGGAGGCGGTGGGGAGCAGCGACTCCATGGCTTTGAGCTTCCGGAAGGGCGCGAGGAGGCCGGAGGCACGGACGAATGTCTGGATTCCAAAGGCCTGGTACAGCCGGAGCCCCCAGAGAAGGGGCGCCAGGCGCGAGGGATGCGGAAAGGTCTCGAGGGCCCACCGGGTGGTCGCGTGATCGGTCTCCGGAGCGCGGACTCCTTTGCGCACGAGCTGCGCGCGCGTGGCCTCCAGGAGCTGGCCGAACGGCACGCCGGAGGGACAGGCGCTCTCGCAGCCCCGGCAGCCGAGGCAGAGGTCGAGGTGACGCGCCATGGTAGGCGTGAGCCCGATGCGCCCTTCCGCCGCCGCGCGCATGAGATAGATGCGCCCGCGTGGCGAGTCCATCTCTTCGCCGAGCACGCGATACGTGGGGCATTGGGGCAGGCAGATACCGCAGTGGACGCAGGACCGGAGCCCGTCCATGGATGGAGCATCGCTCGCGTCGAAGGCGCTCGGGCCCGCGGTGGCCGTGCTCACAGCCCGCCCACGAACCGGCCGCGATTGAGAATCCCCCGCGGATCGAATTCGGCCTTGAGCCGCTTCATCACCGTGAGGGAGGGCTCGGGAATCGGACCCCACACGTCGGCGGCACGCTTCAGCTCGATGGGCGCCCGCTCGACAACCAGGCTCCCGCCCTCGGTTGAGAGAGCTTCCCGAAGCGGCGCCACGATGTCCTTCGCCCAAGCCTCGGGTGACACGCTTCCTTCCGCCGCCGCCCGGAGCACACCATTGCCGGCCTCGCCGACCACGGCCGAGGAGAGGCCGAGACGAGCAAGCGCCGTCTCCAGCTCCCCTGTCCAGAAGGCCAGACGGCGAATCTCACTCGCCAGCTTCACCACGATGGGCCCGGCGAGCGCCGCGCCGAGACCCGACCAGAAGCCCTCGTCGAGTGTCGAGACCGTGCCGCCGTGCGAGGAGCCCACGGAGGCGAGAGTGACCCGCTGAGAGCTCACCGCCTCGGCCACGCTGCCCACCGATACGGCCACCCCGGCCTCCACACCCTTCATCCCTACGCGGACCAGCGCCGCGGCATTGAGCCATGCGAGGCGATCGGGCTCGAGGCTGGAGGCGAGGACGTCCGCCACGAACGCGGCCGCCCCCTCTCGCGAAGAGAAGGCGAAGAGCCATGAGCCCGAGGCGGGCTGGACGGGGTGAAGGCGCAGGGTCGCCTCGACGATGACGCCGAGGGTGCCCAGCGACCCGACGAGGAGCTTGGGCACGTCGTACCCCGTGACCGACTTGACGACTTTCGAACCGCCCCACGTCACGGTGCCGTCGGCCTGCACGAAGCGGGCCCCGAGAAGGAGATCGCGCCCCGTGCCGTACCGGAATCGCCGCTGACCAGTGGCGCCGCACGCGAGCACACCGCCCACCGTGCGCGAGGGACCGCCGTAGGGATCCAGGGCCAGCATCTGCCCGTGCTTGCCCAGCTCGCGCCCCAGGACATCCAGCCTCACGCCGGCCTGCACCGTGGCCACCATGTCGGCCGGCACGTATTCCGTGATGCCCGTCAGCCGTGAGAGGTCGAGGGCAAGATCGACGCGCGCGGGCGGCATGCCGAGATCGAGCGCCGAACCGCTGCCAAGAGGAGCGACGGCGAGCCCTTCGGAGGCGGCCAGCTCCATGATCCGGCTGACGTCATCCGTCGACGAGGGGCGCACCCGCCATCGGGGCGTCACGCCGTCCACCGAGGCCGCGGCGAGCTGGGCCGCCGATCCCGGAGCGTGCTCGCGACCGACGATGGCGGCGAGGGCGTCCGAGACGGCGGGAGCGGACACGCTCACGATCTCAGACCCAGGTGCCGGCGGGCAGTCGCGGCGCAGCGGGACGAAAGCCCTCGCCGCACGCCGGGTGCGAGGGCAGGAGCTTGCCTGGATTCATGATCCCGTCGGGATCGAAGACGCGACGAAAGCGCGCCATGAAGCCCAGATCGGCGTCGCCGAACTGAAGCGGCATGCTCGAGGCCTTGTCGAGGCCGACGCCGTGCTCCCCCGTCACGCTGCCCCCCATGGCGAGGCAGGCGCGCAGAAGCTCGTCGTTGGCCTCTTGGGCGCGCTCGAGCTCCCCGGGAACGCGGTCGTTGTAGAGAATCATCGGATGCAGGTTGCCGTCGCCCGCGTGAAAGACATTGGCGATGACGAGACGGTGACGAGCCCCGATGGCCTGCACCTCGCGCATGATTTCGGGCAGCCGGGAGCGTGGCACCACGGCGTCCTGGAGAATCCAGGTGGGCGACATGCGGCCCACCGCGCCCGCCGCCTCCTTGCGTCCCTTCCAGAGGAGCGCCCGCTCCGCATCGTCCTTGGCTACCCGAATCTCGAGCGCGGCGTGATCGTGGCAGATCTGCACGATGCGTCCGGCCTGGGCGTCGATCTCCGCCTCGGGCCCGTCCAGCTCGACGAGGAGCACCGCGCCCGCGCCCTTGGGATAGCCCGCGCCCACTCCTTCGTTGATCGCGCGCACGAAGGTCTCGTCGATCATCTCGAGCGCCGCGGGAATGATGCCGGCCCCTACGATGGCCGATACGGTCTCGGAAGCGTCGTCCATGGCGGAGAAGGAGGCAAGGAGTGTCTTGACGCCGGCCGGGATATGAAGGAGGCGCACGGTGATGGCCGTGAGCAGGCCGAGCGTCCCCTCGCCTCCCACCAGCGCCCCCGTGAGATCGTAGCCGGGTGCATCCTGCGCCTTGCCGCCTACGCGCAGGATTTCCCCCGCCCCCGTAACCAGCTCGAGCCCCAGCACGTGATTGACGGTGATGCCGTACTTGAGGCAATGCGGGCCGCCGGCATTGGTCGAGGCGTTTCCGCCGATGGAGGACACCATCTGGCTCGAAGGGTCGGGCGCGAAGTAATAGCCGTGCTCCCGCGTGGCCTGGGAGAGCCAGAGATTGATGAGCCCGGGTTGGACAGTCGCGCAGCGGTTGGGGAAGTCGAGCTCGAGGAGCCGGTTCATCCGGGTCATGGAGATCATGACTCCACCCACCGGCGCCATAGCCCCCCCGATGAGCCCCGTGCCGGACCCACGCGGCACCACCGCCACATGCTCGCGCCGGCACAGCCGCACGAGCTCGAGGACTTGCTGGGTCGTCTCGGGCAACACCACGAAGTCCGGCGCGCCCTTGTAGAAGGTGTGCATGTCGCACTCGTAGGCCAGCCGCCCCTCGGGCGTCGACACCACCCCCCGGGCCCCCACGATTCTCTCCAACTCGGCAAGAAACGCAGGACTCAGCGCCACGGCACACTCCCCTCTACTGCGGGCAGGCTGGCGAGAAGGGTCCAGATGCGAGGCGGCGAGGGATGCGACGAGCGAGGCGTACTCTTCGTACGTTGAGCGAGGAGCGACCGAGCCAACGAAGCAGATGGGCCCTTATCGCCGGCCTGCTCAGCCGATTTTCCAGGTTTCGCCTGCCATTAGGAGCTTCGCGATATCCCCCGGACCGCGGTCCGAGATCGCCTTCTGCTCCTGCTGGAGGAGAATCTCCTCGTACGTGGTCTCGCCGTCCTGGCTCAGCAGGGTACCCAGCGGGATCGGATACTCAGGCGCCCAGAGCTGGGCAAGCAGCATGGCGGTGGCCCGATCGGAAGAGTCGTGCACCCAGAGCGCGCTCTCCGGCACGTCCTTGACCTTGACCACCCTGGGCTTCACCCCTTCGAGCACGAGGCCGCGGCGATCGTCGGGCGGCCCGAACATGATGGGCTTGCCGTGCTCGAGCCGGCACTCGTGGAGGATCTTGGACTCCTTGTCGTAGAGCACGTTCCACGCGAGATCGTTGTAGACGTTGCAGTTCTGCAGGATCTCCACGAAGGCCGCGCCCTTGTGGCCGGAGGCGCGCTTGAGCGTTTCTTCCATGTGGGCGATGTTCCGGTCCACCGTACGGGCGACGAAGGTGGCGCCCGCGGCGAGGGCGAAGGAGCAGGGGCTGAGGGGCCGGTCGGCCGAGCCCATAGGCGTGGACTTGGTCACCTTCCCCAGCTCGCTCGTCGGCGAGTACTGCCCCTTGGTCAGGCCGTAGATCCGGTTGTTGAAGAGCAGGATGGTGACGTCGACGTTCCGCCGCAGCACGTGCAGCAGGTGGTTGCCGCCGATCGAGAGCCCGTCGCCGTCGCCCGTGACGACGAAGACCTTGAGCTCGGGCCTGGCCAGCTTCAGGCCGGTGGCGAGCGCCGGCGCGCGGCCGTGGATCGTGTGGAACCCGTAGGTGTTCATGTAGTACGGGAAGCGGCTCGAGCAGCCGATCCCCGAGATGAACACGATGTCTTCCTTGGGGATGCCGAGGCTCGGCATCGTCTTCTGCACCGCGCTCAGGATGGCGTAGTCCCCGCAGCCGGGGCACCAGCGAACGTCCTGGTCGGACTCGAAGTCCTTCTTCGTGTACTTCGGTGTCGCGCCGGGCGTGCCCGTGACCGTGCTCACTGCTTTGCCTCCAGAAGTTGATTGATGGCCTCGAGGATTTCCTGGCTCGCCAGCGGCATACCGCGCACCCGGTTGAACCCTACCGCGTCGACGAGGTACTCGGCCCGAAGCACTCTCACGAGCTGGCCGCTATTGATTTCCGGCACGAGAACGCGTCGGTACTGGCGGAGGATTTGGCCGAGGTCCGGGGGCAGCGGATTGAGGTGGCGAATGTGGATGGAGGCGACCGCCTTGCCCTCCATCTGCGCTTCCTCGACGGCCGCGGTGATGGCTCCGTACGTACCGCCCCAGCCGACCACGAGGACATCGCCCGACTCCGGGCCGTTGACCACGGTGGCGGGAATCTCCTGGGCCACCCTCCGGACCTTCTCGGCGCGGGTGCGGACCATGTGATCGTGATTGTCCGGCTCGTAGGAGATGTTCCCCGTGCCGTCCTGCTTCTCGATGCCGCCGATCCGGTGCTCGAGGCCCGGCGTGCCCGGACGCACCCAGGGCCGCGCCAGGGTGGCCGCGTCGCGGAGATAGGCCTGGAAGCCTTCTTTCTCCGTCCGGAAGCTCACCGGAATATCCGGCAGCGACTTCGGATCTGGAATGAGCCAGGGCTCCGACCCGTTGGCCAGGTAGCCGTCGGAGAGCACCATGACGGGCACCATGTACTTGATGGCGATGCGCACCGCCTCGTAGGCGATGTAGAAGCAGTCGCCGGGCGTGCACGGCGCGATGACCACGATGGGGCTCTCGCTGTTGCGGCCGTAGAGGGCCTGCATCAGGTCGGCCTGCTCGGTCTTGGTGGGCAGGCCCGTGCTGGGGCCGCCACGCTGGATGTCGAAGATCACCAGGGGCAGCTCCGCCATCACGGCGAGCCCGATGCCTTCTCCCTTCAGCGCGATGCCGGGGCCACTCGAGGCGGTGACGCCGATGGCGCCGCCAAAGGACGCGCCGATGGCGGAGGTGACGGCCGCGATCTCGTCCTCGGCCTGGAAGGTCCGCACACGCCAGCGCTTGTGCAGGGCCAGCTCCTCCAGGATGCTCGAGGCGGGCGTGATCGGATAGGCGCCGAACACGATGGGGATCTGCGTCCGCTCCGCGGCGGCGAGGAGTCCCCAGGCGAGCGCGCGGTTGCCCGTCATGCTGCGGTAGACGCCCGCGGGCATCTCCGCGGCTTCGATGCCGTAGTGCTCGGAGAACATCTCCGCCGTCTCGCCGAAGGCGTGGCCGGCCTTGAGCACCCGGATGTTGGCCTCGACGAAGGTCGGGTTCTTGGCGAAGCGTTTCTTGATGGCGTCGAGCGTCGGATCGAGCGGCCGCGTGTAGATCCACGAGACGAGGCCGAGGGCGAAGAAGTTCTTGCAGCGCTCCTTCTCCTTGGCGTTGAGGGGCAGGTCCTCGAGGCACTTCTTGGTCATGCCGCTGATGTCCACCTGGTAGAGCCGGAACTTCTCGGCCAGGCCGGGATCATTGAGCGGGCTCTTGGGCTCGCCCTTCTCGTCCTTCGGATAGCCCGCCTTCTCGAGGTTGCGCTGGTCGAAGGCCGCGGTGTTGACGATCAAGATACCGCCGGGCTTGAGATCGCCCAGGTGCACCTTGAGGGCGGCCGGATTCATGGCCACGAGGGTGTCCAGCTGATCGCCCGGCGTGTACACGCGCTGGCTGCCGAACTGGAGCTGGAAGCTCGAGACGCCGAAGAGCGTGCCCGCCGGCGCGCGGATCTCCGCCGGGAAATTGGGCAGGGTCGAGATGTCGTTACCGGCCCACGCCGCTTCGGTCGTGAACTGCTCGCCGGTCACCTGCATGCCATCGCCGGAATCGCCGGCGAAGCGGATGACGGCGCGGGTCAGCGTTCGGCGCGGCTTCGCAACCGCCGGGGCGGGCGTTACCGTTTCGCTCATGGTTTCGATCGTCCTTTCAGTGACTTCGTCTCCGGCGCAGAGCGGCCCGGACGCATGTCACTGGAAAACTCTTTCCAGGCAGGAGCCGCTACGAGTTCATGCTACCCAAAACGGCCAGCAATGGCAAGGATATGTCTGCCCTGCTCGGGCTCTGACCAGGGCGCTTCGCCGGCCTGCGCCCCGCCCCTCTCTTATAGCTCCCGCAGGTCCATTTTCGGGGCGCGGGTGAGATTGCGGCAACCCCCGACATCTACCACGACCATGTCCTCGATCCTCACCGCGCCGCGGCCGACGTAATAGAGACCGGGCTCGACGGTCACCACCTGTCCCGTCTTCAACTCGTAGTCGAGGCGGCTGATCCGTGGAGGCTCGTGGATGTCGAGCCCGACACCGTGGCCGGTGCCGTGGAAAAAGCCCTGCTGCCGGCCGTCCACCACGCCCGTGGCATAGCCGCGCGCCTCCATGGTCCGGGCGACCTCGGTGTGGATGGCCCCGCCCGACGCGCCGTCGCGGATCAGCTCGATCCCGCGGAGCTGAGCGGCGAGGACGGCGTCGTAGAGCCGCCTCAGCTCGTCGGAGGCCTTGCCCTTGACCACCGTCCGCGTCATGTCCGCGTAATACCGGGTCTGGGAGGAGCGCGGAAATATGTCGAAGATGATGCCCTGGTTGGGGCGGATGGGACCCGAGCCCTGGTTGTGGGGATCCACCCCCTGCTCACCGCAGGCGATGATGGTGTGCTCGGCGATGCAGTCGTTTTCCATGAGCGAGACGTTCACGACCTTCTTGAGGTCTTCGGAGGTCAGCGGGCGGCCCCGGTGGATCACCTGGTCGCCGCGGATCGTGCTCGCCCGGAGCACGTCGATGGCCGCCTCGAGGGCCGTCTCGGTGTGCCGCTGCGTCTCCTCGATGGCGGCGATCTCCTCGATCGTCTTGACCACCCGCTCGGGAAAGAACGGGTGCGGCCTCGGGGTCACCGTCAGGCCACGCTCGCGGAGGCGATCGGCCAGCTCGAGCGGGAAGTCCGCAGGCACCTCGACCGCCGAGACGCCATAACCCTCGAGCAGCAGGGTCACCGTGTCCGTGAGGCGGGGCTGGGGCCAGCGCTGGCGGGCCTTGCCCTCCCACTCGGAGAGCGACAGGACCTCGTCCACCCGCGCCTGGGCGCGCGCGCGATCCACCTCGAGGTCGGACATCAGGAGGATCTTCTTGCCGTCGACCTCGAGATACACGAAGGGATCAGGGGCCAGGAACCGGCAGGCGTAATAGAGGTTGGAGTCGGCCTCGCTGGCCGCGATGATCAGGGACGCGGGGGCATCGCTCATGCGACGGCTCCTTTCGGGGATTACGTTATCACGAGGCTGGGGTATCACGAGGGCGCGTCGACCGGCTTCTGGAGCTGCGCGATGAAGCGCGCCACCACCGGAGTGAGCCGCCGGCCGCGACGGTGGATGATGCCGACCGGCCGCACCAGCCCGGGCAGCGCGAGCGGGGTGACCGCGAGCGTGCGCATCCCCGACTCGTTGAGCACGGTGGGGCGCGGCAGGATGCTGACGCCCGCGTTGATCCCGATCGCCTGCTTGATCGTCTCCACGTTGTCGAACTCCATGACCACCTCGACCTTGACGTCGTGCTGCTTGAGCGCGCGGTCGATGGCCTTACGCACCGCGAGGTCGCGATCGAAGGCCACGAACTTCTCGCCCTGCAGGTCGCCGGGGGTGACCGAGCGGCGACGGGCCAGGCGATGGGCCGGGTGCGCGACCAGCACCATGGGCTCGTCGCGCAGGGGCAGGACGCTCAGAGCGCGCGTGGCCGCGGGATACGACAGGATGCCGAGGTCGGCCTCGTCGTTGAGCACGGCCTCCACCACCTTGTGGGGATGGAGGCATTCGAGCAGCACCCGGGCCTGGGGGTAGTCCGACATGAAGGGTTGCATGTGGCGGCTCATGTCATGGAGTCCGACCGAGTAGATCGCGGCGACCCGCACCGTGCCTTCCACGCGCTCGCGCGCCGCCGCCAGGTCGGCCCGCGCCTTCTCGAAGCCCTGCAGCAGGGCGCGGCAGGCCTCGAAGAAGGCCTGGCCCTGCTCGGTGGGGAGGAGCGGGCGCCGCGACCGATCGAGCAGCGCCGCGTCCAGCTCGGCCTCGAGCTGCTGGATGGCCTGGCTCGCCGCGGACTGGGACACCGCGTTGGAGGCCGCCCCGCGCGAGAAGCTGCGGAGGCGCACCACGTCGCAGTAGAGCTTGAGCGTCTCGAGATTCACGGGCGCCACTTTACCACTATTAGCAATGCTAATGACGTGTTTTTTCATTTCGCGCTTGGCTAATGATCTGCTTCCGTGTAGGCTCACGGGAAGTTTGGCGGCGGCGCAGCAGTCACTGCTCGGGGCCCCGGCGAAGGCGCGGGGGTGGAGAGAGAAGACGTGACGGACGACCATGTGATGTCGGAGATGACGGACCCGGGGCTGCCCCCGGCGCAAGGCCTCTACGATCCGGCCCACGAGCACGACGCCTGTGGCGTCGGCTTCGTGGTGGACATCAAGGGGCGAAAGTCCCACGCGATCGTGAGCCAGGCTCTCACGGTGCTCAAGAACCTCCTGCACCGTGGCGCCTGCGGCTGCGAGGTGAACACGGGCGACGGCGCGGGCATCCTCATCCAGATGCCGCACCAGTTCCTCGAGCGCGAGTGCGGCCGGCTCGGCATCACGCTGCCCGCACCGGGTCACTACGGGGCCGGGCTGGTCTTCCTGCCCCGCACCGCCGCCGATCGCGACGCGTGCCGGGCCGTCCTCGAGCGGATGGTGGCCGACGAAGGGCAGGTCGTCCTCGGGTGGCGGCCCGTCCCCACCGACTCCTCCCCGATCGGGCCCACCGCGCGCTCGGTGGAGCCGGCGATCGAGCAGGTGTTCATCGCCCGGGGGCCCGCGGTGCCCGACCGGGCCGCCTTCGAGCGCAAGCTCTACGTCATCCGCAAGCGGGCGGAGCACGCGGTGCGGAACAGCGAGATCGGCGAGCGGAAGTACTTCTACCTGCCGAGCCTCTCCGCCAACACCCTCGTCTACAAGGGCATGCTCTCGGCCGACCAGATCGAGGGCATGTTCCCCGACGTCACCGATCCCCTGGTGGAATCGGCGCTCGCCCTGGTGCACCAGCGGTTCTCCACGAACACGTTCCCGTCGTGGCCGCTCGCGCACCCCTACCGGTTCATCGCCCACAACGGCGAGATCAATACCCTCCGGGGCAATATCAACTGGATGCGGGCGCGGGAGTCGTTCTGCCACTCCGCGCTGCTGGGCGACGATCTCAAGAAGATCGTGCCGATCGTGGTCGAGGGCGGGAGCGACTCGGCGGTCTTCGACAACGTGCTCGAGTTCCTGGTGATGGCGGGCCGGCCGCTGCCCCTGGCCGTCCTCATGATGATCCCGGAAGCCTGGAGCGGGCACGAGTCGATGAGCGAGGAGACCAAGGCCTTCTACGAGTACCACGGCTGCCTGATGGAGCCCTGGGACGGGCCGGCCTCCATCGCCTTCACCGACGGCACCGTGATCGGCGCGGTCCTCGACCGCAACGGCCTGCGCCCGTCGCGCTACTACGTCACCAAGGACGGCATGGTGGTGATGGCCTCCGAGGTGGGCGTGCTCGACATCCCGCCGGATCGCGTGCTCCTGAAGGAGCGGCTGCATCCCGGGCGGATCTTCCTGGTGGACACCGCCCAGGGCCGGATCATCGATGATGGGGAGCTCAAGCACACCTACGCGTCCCAGTATCCCTACGGGGAGTGGCTCCGGGCGTATCTCACGCCCGTCGAGAACCTGCCCGCGCCGCCCCACGTCCCGGAGCCGGACCACGAGACGGTGCTGGAGCGGCAGCAGGTCTTCGGCTACACCCACGAGGATCTCCGCCTGCTTCTGGGCCCGATGGCCAGCGGCGGCGAGGAGCCGGTCGGCTCGATGGGCACCGACACGTCCCTGGCCGTCCTCTCGGAGCGCCCGCGACTGCTCTACGACTACTTCAAGCAGCTCTTCGCCCAGGTGACCAATCCCCCGCTCGACGGCATCCGCGAGGAGCTGGTCACCCAGATCGCGACCAGCATCGGGCCGGAGGGCAACCTGCTCGAGCCGGTGCCCGAGGCGTGCCGGCAGATCAAGCTCAAGACCCCGATCCTGAACAACGACGAGCTGGCGCGGATCCGTCACGTGGACCTGCCCGGCTTCAAGGCCGCCACCGTGTCCATGCTTTTCCCGGTGGCGGAGGGTGGCGCGGGCCTTGAGCGGGCGATGGACGACCTGTGCGCGCAGGTGAGCCGCGCGGTCGCGGAGGGCAATACCTTCCTGATCCTGTCCGACCGCGGGGTCGACGCGACCCACGCCCCGATCCCCGCCCTGCTCGCCACCGCGGGCGTGCACCATCACCTCAACCGCGAGGGCACCCGCTGCAAGGTGGGCTTCGTCATCGAGACCGGTGAGGCCCGCGAGGTGCATCACATGGCCCTGCTCCTGGGCTACGGAGCGGGCGCGATCAATCCCTACCTCGCGTTCGAGAGCCTCGACGACATGATCCTCCAGGGCCTCTTGCCCGGCCTCGACCACAAGACCGCGGTCAAGAACTACATCAAGGCGCTCAACAAGGGTGTGCTCAAGGTGATCTCCAAGATGGGGATCTCCACCATCCACTCCTACCGCGGCGCCCAGATCTTCGAGGCGATCGGCCTCGGCAAGCGGCTCGTGGACCGCTACTTCACCTGGACCGCCTCCCGGATCAGTGGCGTCGGTCTCGACGTGATCGCGGAGGAGGCGATCGCGCGCCATCGGCGCGCGCACCCCGAGCGCCCGGTCGGTGGCCGCGAGCTGGGCTGGGGCGGCGAGTACCAGTGGCGGCGCGACGGCGAGTATCACCTGTTCAACCCGGACACCGTGTTCCGGCTCCAGCACGCCACCCAGAGCGGCCAGTACCGGATCTTCAAGGACTACACGAAGGCGGTGGACGACCAGAGCCAGAACCTCGCGACCCTGCGGGGCCTCTTCGTGCTGCGGCCCGCGCCGGAGCCGGTGCCCCTGGAGGAGGTGGAGCCGGTCGAGGCGATCGTCAAGCGCTTCGCCACCGGAGCCATGTCCTACGGCTCGATCAGCCTCGAGGCGCACCAGACGCTCGCGATCGCCATGAACCGGCTCGGGGGCAAGTCCAATACCGGTGAGGGCGGCGAGGATCCCTTGCGCTACCGACGCGAGCCCAACGGCGACTCCCGCCGCAGCGCGATCAAGCAGATCGCCTCCGGCCGCTTCGGCGTGACCAGCGAATACCTGGTCAACGCGGAAGATCTCCAGATCAAGATGGCCCAGGGCGCCAAGCCGGGCGAGGGCGGCCAGCTCCCCGGGCACAAGGTCTATCCGTGGATCGCCAAGGTGCGGCACTCGATCCCGGGTGTCGGGCTCATCTCCCCGCCCCCGCACCACGACATCTACTCGATCGAGGACCTGTCCCAGCTCATCCACGATCTGAAGAACGGCAATCCGAGAGCGCGCATCAGCGTGAAGCTCGTCTCCGAAGTGGGGGTGGGTACGGTCGCGGCCGGGGTGGCCAAGGCCCACTCCGACGTGGTGCTGATCTCCGGGCACGACGGCGGTACCGGCGCGGCTCCGCTCACCTCGATCAAGCACGGCGGCACCCCGTGGGAGCTGGGGCTCGCGGAGACGCAGCAGGTGCTGGTGATGAACAAGCTACGGGATCGGATCATCGTCCAGGTCGACGGCCAGATGAAGACCGGTCGCGACGTGGTGATCGGCGCGCTGATGGGGGCCGAGGAGTTCGGATTCTCCACCGGCCCCCTCGTGGTCATGGGCTGCATCATGATGCGGGTCTGCCATCTCAACACCTGCCCGGTCGGCATCGCGACCCAGGACCCGCGCCTGCGGGCCAAGTTCGCGGGCCGGCCCGAGTTCGTCGAAAACTTCTTCCGCTACATCGCGGAGGAGGTGCGCGAGTACATGGCGCAGCTCGGGTTCCGCACCATGGACGAGATGATCGGCCGGGTGGACCGGATCGACGTCACCCCCGCGGTGGACCACTGGAAGGCGCGGGGCCTCGACTTCTCCGCGATCCTGCACCGGCCGGCGGTCGGCCCCGAGGTCGCGGTGCGGAAGGTGGTCGAGCAGGACCACGGCCTCGACCGGTCGCTCGACATGACGACCCTGCTGCCGATGTGCGCGCCCGCGCTGGAGCGGCAGGAGCCGGTGGACATCCGGCTGCCCATCCAGAACGTCAACCGCACGGTGGGCACGATCCTGGGCTCGGAGATCACCATGCGCTACGGCGCGGAGGGTCTGCGCGACGACACCATCCGCATCCATTTCTCGGGCTCGGCCGGGCAGAGCTTCGGGGCCTTCCTGCCCCGCGGGGTGACCCTCACGCTCGAGGGCGACGCCAACGACTACATCGGCAAGGGCCTCTCGGGCGGCAAGCTGATCGTGTTCCCGCCCCGGGAGGCCACGTTCGTGGCCGAGGAGAACATCCTGATCGGCAACGTGGTGCTCTACGGGGCGACCGGCGGCGAGGCCTATTTCCGCGGGGTCGCGGGTGAGCGCTTCGGGGTCCGCAACAGCGGCGCGCTCACGGTGGTGGAGGGCGTGGGCGACCACGGCTGCGAGTACATGACGGGCGGGCGCGTGGTGGTGATCGGGGGGACCGGCCGGAACTTCGCGGCGGGCATGTCGGGCGGGATCGCCTTCGTGCTCGACGAGGCCGGCGACTTCAAGGCGCGCTGCAACCTCGGGATGGTGGATCTGGAGGAGCTGCTGGACGGCGAGGACGTGGAGCTCGTCAAGGATCTCCTGGCGCGGCACATCCGCTTCACCCAGAGCCCGGTGGCGGCCCGGCTGCTCGTGGACTGGGAGCGCAGCCAGTCCCGATTCGTGAAGGTGATCCCGCAGGACTACAAGCGAGTGATGGCGGCGATCAAGCAGGCGCAGGAAACCGGCACGTCGGTGGACGACGCGGTCATGGCCAGCGCGCATAACTAACCTCGGAGGGGGGCTCCGCCCCCCTTCCGAGCCTCCCCCCGAAAGCGGGATTGCGCCGGCGAAGCCGGCGCTCGAACGAGGCGGAGAAGGCGCAAGCGGTACAGCATCGAGCGGATAGGAGCGAGACGGGACGCGGATGGGTAAAGTAACCGGATTCATCGAGTGGAAGCGCGACAAGCAGCCGTACCGGCCGGTCGAGGAGCGCACGCGCGACTGGCGGCAGGTGATGCTCCCGTGGCCGGGGGAGATCCTGCGCAAGCAGGGCGCGCGCTGCATGGACTGCGGCATCCCCTTCTGCCACCAGGGCTGCCCGCTCGGCAACCTGATCCCGGACTGGAACGACCTCGTCTACCGGGACAAGTGGCGCGAGGCCATCGGCCGGCTGCACGCCACCAACAACTTCCCGGAATTCACCGGCACGCTCTGCCCGGCGCCCTGCGAGGGCTCCTGCGTGCTCGGCATCAACGACGACGCGGTGACCATCAAGGCGGTGGAGCTCGCGATCATCGACCGCGCCTTCGAGGAGGGCTGGATCGCCCCCGAGCCCCCCGCGGCGCTCACCGGCAAGACGGTCGCGGTGGTCGGCTCCGGCCCCGCGGGCCTC
>Ga0137403_10000567_pt1 | contig 47877 bp, 43 predicted proteins | sample CZOMad2_1_16fung_FD_122057 | JGI IMG/M metagenome (GOLD analysis project Ga0137403, IMG submission 122057) | Vadose zone soil fungal communities from Angelo Coast Range Reserve, California, USA - CZOMad2_1_16fungal (Hybrid Assembly) | ecosystem: Environmental > Terrestrial > Soil > Vadose zone... | reverse complement strand
GGTCGAGCCGGCGGCTTCGTACCGGGTTCGCGTCATCTCCTTCGACTGGATCGGACGCACCGGCGGCTAGACCGTCGTGCCCTCGAGGAGACGCGGCGGTGATCAAGAGCATCTCGTTGCTGACCCGCAAAGAGGGGGATGACTCACGAGCCGTTCGCCTCAAGACCTTCACGGTCGAGGAGAGAGTGATCGTGTACGTTTGACCGCCCCACCGTCAGTCTGACGTCGGTTCCGGCACAGCCAGGCCGTTCCCGCTCGAAAGTTCGCGCTCTTACCGATTGCTCCTCCGTGGCACGACCGATGCTCCACATCGGTCGGGTCCCGACATGACGCGGCGACGCATCCTGGTATCCCTTGCTATCGCGATTCTCGCGCTCGTGACGGTGGGCTGCGCCACGACGACGAGACGGCCGGCGGCTCCCGAGAGCGCGGGACCCGAGCCCGGGACACGGATCGACGGGCTGGCGTCGTGGTACGGGCAACAGCACCAGGGACGCGCCACCGCTTCGGGCGAAGCCTTCGACATGAACAAGCTGACGGCCGCGCATCGCACGCTGCCCTTCGGCACACGCCTGCGCGTGACGAACGTCGAGAACGGCAAGAGCGTGGTGGTGCGCGTGAACGACCGCGGGCCGCACGTGCCCGGGCGCGTTCTCGACCTGAGCTTTCGCGCGGCGCAGGCGCTCGGGATCACCGGCGCGGGCGTGGCCCGCGTCGAGGTGGTCGTGCTCCGCGGGCGCGACTAGACCGCCGGCAGGCCTCCGAGCACCGCGCGCGTGAGCCCGGGATGCTCGATCCCGGCCTTTCGCAGCTCCCGCGTGGCCTCGATCCAGTCGGCGCCGCGCGGCAGCACCACGCCCCCGGACCGCACTCCGTACACGCCGGGATCGTCGACGCCCGGCGGAACCTTGCCGGTGTCCCGCAGCGCCCGGGCCGCGTCGATCAGCCGCTTGCGAGTCCGGATGATCATCTGGTCGCTGGTGCCGAGGTGCTCGTTGGTGCGGTCGTAGATGGGCCCCATGCTCTCGGTGGCCGCCTGGTCTTGCAGGAAGATGCTGTCGATGCCCGTGTAGCTCGTCGTCTTCTGCGCCGCCCGGTCGATCAGGTAGTCGTTGCCCTGGTTCGCGACGCAGCGGAAGCGGCCGTACCAATCGGTGGTGTTCGGCCGCGTCTCCGGCGGCCGCACGACCTGACGGCCCGCGGTGCGGGTGCCCTGCGCGCTTCGGGCGATGGAGATCGCCAGCGTGTGCTCGTCGTCCATGGGCACCCAGGCGCGCACGCGCACCTCCAGCCCCATCACGCCGGTCGGCACCATCGCGTAGAACGGAAACAGGAAATTGGCGATGCGCCAGTACTCGGTGTCGGCCTCGGCCGGCCGGTAGGCGCCGTACATGACGCCGAAATCCATGTCGGCCACCGCGTACCGCGGCGCGCGATCGCTCAGCGCGTGGTGAGCCCAGGTGCCGGACGCCACCTCGTTCGCGCCGACGCTGCCGAGGTGCAGGAACACGGTGTGACAGGTGTCGATGTCGCCCTCGAGCGCCTGCACCCAGTTGCACTCGCGCTGGTAGATCTGCACGCTGCTGTCGGCCAGCATCGTGGGCTCGAGGTCGGGCAGCGGCGGCGGCGTCTCGCGCCCTCCGAGATAGGCCCAGACGAGGCCGGCCCGCTCGACGCAGGGATACGCGACGGCTCTCACCTTGCCCCGGAAGTTACTCTCCGCGGGCTCGTTGGGCATGTCGACGCAGCGCCCGGTCACGTCGAACTTCCAGCCGTGGTAGACGCAGCGCAGGCCCTCGTGCTCGTTCCGGCCGTAGAAGAGGCTCGCGCCGCGGTGCGGGCAGCTCTCGCGGACCAGGCCGACCCCGCCGGAGGAGGCGCGGAACGCGACGAGGTTCTCGCCCAGCAGGCGCACCCGCAGCGGGGCACCGTCGCGCGCCGGCAGCTCGCTCGACAGCGCCGCCGGCACCCAGTACTGGCGCATCAAGTCGCCCATCGGCGTGCCGGGTCCCACTCGACAGAGCAGCTCGTTGTCTTCCCGACTCAGCATGGCGCCGCTCCTCAGTTCATAGGCGCGCCTCGGCCGGCGGGGCCCCAGCCCCGCGACGGCCTGCAGCGCGCACCACTCCCGGGTGACGTGACGTGTCGAGACGTTAGCATAGTCCGGCGAGCTCGACCCACACGCTCGTCACCTCTCTCCGATCTCCTGCGCTCGAACCGGGTGCAGGCGGCCTATCTCGGAGCGCGACCGACCCGGGGGTGGTAGAGTCTCGGCACACGGCCGCTGAGCGACAACGCACACATTCCGGAGTCGGAGGCCAGCATGGCGAGCAACGTGATCCGCGTCGGCGATATCGAGATCACCCAGCTGTCGGACGGGATGCTCGAGTTCGATCTGTGCAACTTCTTCCCGACCATTCCCGAGGACAACTGGACCGAGTACGAGTCGCACTTGCGCGAGCACAAGGTTCGCTTCAACCTCGGCTCGTACCTGATCCGCGGCGGCGGGCGGACCATCCTCATCGACACGGGCCTGGGACCGAGGCCGGCGGAGACGCCCGACGTCCCGTGGGGCCAGCTGATGCACGACTTCAAGGCGAAGGGCGTGCGGCCGGAAGACGTGGACATGGTGGTCATGACGCATCTGCACCGCGACCACGTCGGCTGGAATCTCATGAGCGAGAACGGCAAGTACGTGCCGACCTTCCCCCGCGCGCGCTACTGGATGAGCCGGACGGACTGGGATGCGTGCCACCGGTCCGACGTGCAGCCGACGCGCTTCCCCAACGCGCCGACGTGCGTCTGGCCGCTGGCGGACCTCGGCCTGATCGAGTTCATGAACGGCGAGCAGAGCCTGACCCGCGAGCTGACGGCGGTGCCGACCCCGGGCCACACGCCCGGGCACATGAGCATCCTGATCACCTCGAAGGGCGAGCGCGCGCTCGTCCTGGGCGACGCGGCCCACAGCCCCGTGCAGGTGCTCGAGCCGGACTGGGTCTCGCGCGCCGACATGGACCCGGACCTGACGCGAGAGACGCGCAAGGCGCTGCTGGACCGGCTGGAGCGCGAGCAGATCCTGGTGGCGGCCGGGCACTTCGAGGCGCCCGGGTACGGCCGGATCATCCGGCTCCAGGGCCGGCGCTACTGGCAGGGCCTGTAGCGCCGCGCGCGCGAGCTACGCGGCGACCGCTTTCTGCTCGAGCACTTTCTGCCCCATCGGCGTGTCCGCGAGGCGGAAGTAGTCGAGCATGTTGCCCGCCCCGATCTTGAAGGCCTCGTCCGCCGGCACGTCGGCGAAAAGCCGCTCGGCGAACGGACGCGTGTTGGGCCAGTCGCACTCGATGTGCGGGAAGTCCGTCGCGAACATGATGCGCTCCACGCCCATGTGGTGGCGGAGCTCGATCGCCACGCGCTCCACGTGCTGCACGCTGAAGAAGATGTGCTCGCGCACGTACTCGCTGGGCCGCTGCTTGAGCGGCTTGAAGTTCAGGAGCCGCGCGGCCCAGTGGCGGTGGCGCTCGTACCAGTAGTCGGCCTCCTCCATCCAGAACGGTACCCAGCCCAGACGCGTCTCGGCGAAGAAGATCCTGAGATCCGGGAAACGATCGAAGACGCCCGAGAGGATGAGCTGCGCGAAGCTCATCGACGGCGCGGTTCCGAGGAACGGCAGGGCCACCCACTCGACGAGCTTGCGCGGCCCGATCTTCGCGAGCATGTCCGGCGAGACGCCGGGGTACTCGAAGGTGGGCTGGGTCGCCCGGGGCCCCAGGCGGTCGAAGCCGACGTGCACGGTCAACGGCACCTTCATGTCGACGGCGGCGGCCCAGAAGCGATCGTCCTCGGGCGTCGGGTACCCCTTGCCGCTGGGAAACACCCCGAGGTTGACGCCTTTGAGCCCGAGGCGCTCGCAGTGCTCGAGCTCGGCGATGGCATCGCTCACGTTGGTCCACGGAATGACGCCGAGGCCGATGAGCCGGTCGCGCGACACCGCGCAGTACTCCTCGCCCAGCCAGTCGTTGTAGGCGCGCACCGTGGCGCGGTACACGTCGTTGTCCGCGATCGTGCGCCAGAGGCGCGGGCCCACCTGCATGTTGGGAAAGAGGACCTCGGCGTGCAGCAGGTCCAAGTCCTGCTCCTGTAGACGCTGCTCGGGCGGCCCGACTCCGGCCGTGTCGTCGACGGTCACGCCCAGCGGCGACCAGGTCTCGTTGGTGCGCCCGGCCCGGAGATCGAGGAAGGGCGCCGGATAGGGCGGCTGGCCCTCGACCAGGATCGCGTCGCCGCCGTCCGGAAGCTTGATCGTCCGCGGCGCGTGGTCCCGGTATTTCGCCGGCATGTGCTGCGACCAGCGCTCCGGGCGGACTTCCAGGTGACCGTCGCTGGAGATCAGGGGGGGAACCGCAGGAGCTGTCATGGGGACTCTCCTTTGTCTCCGGGGATGGTACCATCGCCCCGGGGGCAAGGCCCCCCCGCAAGCGAGAACAAGGAGGGCGAATCATGGGTGCGATCCTGGGTCTCGGCGTGACGCACTATCCCCCGCTCTGTGGCCGTGACGAGGACATGGCGCGCATCCTCAAGCGCGTTCTCCAGGATCCGGGGCTTCCCGAGCAGTACCGGCAGCCGGCCGGATGGCCGGCGGCGATGGCCCAGGAGTACGGCGCCGATCAGGGGCTCAGCGCGGCGCGGCGCCACCGCGAGGCCCTGATCACGGGCTTCCGGGAAACCCGCAAGCGGCTCGACGACTTCGCGCCGGACGTCGTGCTGATCTGGGGTGACGACCAGTACGAGAACTTCAAGGAAGACGTCATCCCGCCCTTCTGCGTCCTGGCCTACGAGTCGATCGAGCACCGGCCGTGGGCGGAGCCGCGGTGGAAGAAGTCCGGCAACGCGTGGGACGAGTCGAGCGACGCCACCTTCGTGTACAAGGGGCACCGCGCCGCCGCGAAGTCGCTGGTGACGGGGCTGCTCGAGAAGGGCTTCGACATCTCGTACGCGTACCGGCCGCTGCATCACCCGCTGGGCCACGCCTTCATGAACACGCTTCTCTACCTGGACTACGATCGGCAGGGCTTCCCGTACCCCGTCGTGCCGTTCTCGATCAACTGCTACGGTCGCCGCGTCATCTCGCAGTACGGAGGCGTGTCGAGCTTCGCCGATCTGCCGTCCGACGCTCAGCTCGATCCGCCGTCGCCGTCACCGGCGCGCTGCTTCGACCTGGGCCGCGCGGCGGCACAGGTTCTGGCCACGAGCCCGTTGCGCGTGGCGCTGGTCGCCTCGTCGAGCTGGTCGCACGCCTTCCTGACGCCGAAGCATCACCTGCTCTATCCCGACGTGGAGGCCGACCGCGCGCTCTACGACAAGCTGCGGGTCGGCGACTACGAGACGTGGCGGCGGACATCGCTGACGGCGCTCGAGGAGAGCGGGCAGCAGGAGATGCTGAACTGGATGTGCCTGGCGGGCGCCATGTCGGAGCTCGGACGCAAGCCGGACGCGGCGAGCTTCGTGCAGACCTACATCTTCAACTCGAGCAAGTGCTTCGCGGCGTTCAGCGGGTAGCCGCCGGCGCGAAGTGAGGCTTGACCTCCTTCGCGAACCAGGCGAGCTGCTCGAGCATCACGCCCTGGGGCGTGCCCATGCTGTTGCTCACGTGCACGTGCTCGAGGCCCGGGAACCGCTGCTCGAGCGATTTCAAGTGCGCCACGAACTCCTCGGGCGGGCCCGCGAACCACGCGCCGACCTTCTGGTAGTGCTCGACCGTCGGCACGCCGGCGGCGCCCCAGCCGCCGCGCCGCATGGCGACGGCGTTCTGCTCGGGCGTCAGGCCGGGCACGAAGCCGAGCGGACCGAACATCTTCACGTGCTCCTCGTACCACGGCGTGATCTCGCGCACGGCCCGCTCGCGCGACTCGGCGATGTGGAAGAAGATTCCGAGGCTCAGCCCCTCGCCTAGCTTGTAGCTGAGTCCGGCGCGCTCCGCCGCTTCCTGGTACGCGTGAATCGACCGCTCCGCCATGGTCGCGGCGCCGCCGCCGATCAGGCCCTTGATGCGGTGCTTCATCATGAAGTCGAGCCCGCGCGCGCTCGCGCTCACCACCGGCTGCCAGCATTCCACCGGCTGCCGCAGCGGGCGCGGCACCAGGGTGAGCTCGCGAAGCTGGTAGCCGCGGTACGAGACGGCCGGCGGCAGCGTGTAGTGCTTGCCCTGGTGCGAGAATTTCTCGGAGTGGAACGCCTTCATGATGATGTCCACCTGCTCCTCGAAGAGGAGCCGGTTCGCGTCGGCGTCGAGCATCGGGCTGCCGAACGTCTCCACCTCTCGCGTGTGATAGCCGCGGCCGACGCCGAAGACCGTGCGCCCGCCGGTCAGGATGTCGGCGGTGGCGAAATCCTCGGCCAGCCGCAGCGGATGCCACATGGGCGTGATGTTGAAGCCGCACCCGATCCGCAGGCGCGATGTGACGTGCGCCAGGTGGACGGCTTCCATCAGGACGTTGGGAATGCACTCGTACCCCTCGTGCTGGAAGTGGTGCTCGGCCAGCCAGAGGATGTGGTAGCCGTGCTCGTCCATGCAGCGGGCGATCGCTTCGGTCTTGTCGAAGACCGAGGCCAGGTGCTCGTCGGAATAGCGGCGCTCGTTCGCGGGGGTGGCCGTCTGGCCCATGTCGCCCAGATCGACGTGCCCGGCATAGACGGTCGAGAACTTCGAGATCATGTCGTCCTCCGCGCCGCGAAGCCTATCAATCCCCTTGTTCTGACGTCAAGACAACCCATGTCCGCACGTCAAGACATCTGCACGTCAAGACAACCTGCCCGCGCGCCGTCGGCTCGGCGTAGGATATGCGGAGTGCGCCTGGCCTCGGTCCCGTTCGTCCAGCTCTGGCGTCATCACGACGCGCGCTGTCTCAACCTCGGCGTCTTCTTCCATTCGCTCAGCATGGTCGGCGAGCAGGTCGTGCTGGGCTGGTTCATCCTGGAGCTGACCAACTCGGCGCTGATGGTCGGCGTGGCCCTGGGTCTTCGCAATCTCCCGCTCCTGCTGGTCGGCATCCCCGCCGGCGTCGTCGCCGACCGCGGCGATCGCGTCAAGCTCCTGCAGGCTTCCGGCATCGCGATGGCCCTGATCACCACGACGCTCGGGTTTCTCGTCGCGCTTGGAATCGCCAGCGTGTGGCCGGTCCTGGCCCTGACGTTCATCACCGGCTGCGCCCGGGCCCTCCACCAGACGGCCCGCCAGGGCTACGCGCACGATGTCGCCGGGCCCGGCGGCCTGGTCCACGCGCTCGCGCTCGTGGCCTTCACCTCGCGCGTCGGCGGGCTCGTCGGCTCGCTGCTGACCGGCTTTCTGATCGCCCGGAGCGGGAGCGCCGTCGCCTACCTGGCCGTGGCCACCGGCTACGTCGCGAGCGCGGCGGCGATGCTCCCGGCCCGCTCGAACGGGCGTCCGAGCGGGGCCGGCACGAGCTCGGTCAGCGCCGACGTCTTCGACTTTCTCGGGACCATTCGGCGCGACCGCGTCCTTCTGCACCTCATGAGCCTGACGGCGGTCGCCGAGGTCCTGGGCTTTTCCCACCAGGCGCTGCTGCCGAGCCTGGCCCGCGACGTGTTGCGCGTGGGGCCCGAGGGCCTCGGCGTGATGACGGCGGCCCGTCAGGTCGGCGGGCTCATCGGCATCGCGCTCGCCTCGACGCTCGGCGCGGCGCGCAGTCTCGGACCGCTCTTCCTGACCGTGCTCGTGGCCTTCGGGGCGTCGCTCGTGTCCCTCGGCCTGGCCGGGACGTTCGTGGTGGTGGTGCTGATCCTCGTCGGCACCAACGCGCTCGGCGCCGTCACCGACGTGCTCGCCCAGACGCTGATCCAGCTCACCGTCCCGAGCGACCGTCGCGGCCGCGCCGGCGGCGCCTGGGTGGTCGCCATCGGCATGGCGCCGCTCGGTCAGTTCCAGATCGGCGCGCTCGCGTCGCTCTTCGGCGTCGGCGCCGCGCTCGGCGTGCACGGCATCGCGCTGATGGCCATCGGCACCGCCGCGGCGCTCCTGGTGCCGAAGCTCCGCAAGCTCTGATGGCGTCGCGGGAACGTCAGGTCGCGATCGATGCGGCGCGGGCGGCGGGACAGCTCCTTCACGCCGAGCGCCGCGCCGCCCATCGCATCGCGTTCAAGGGCACCTCGACCAATCTGGTGACCGAGATGGACGAGCGCGCCGAGGAGCTCGTCGTCGGCCGGCTCGCCGAGGCGTTCCCCGACGACACGATCCTGGCCGAGGAGCGCGGCGCGGCCCGCGGCCGCTCGGGCCGGCGCTGGATCGTCGACCCGCTCGACGGCACCACCAACTACGCGCACGGCGTGCCGATCTTCTGCGTGTCGATCGCGCTCGAGGTCGAGGGCCGCGTCGAGCTGGGCGTCGCGTACGCCCCGAGCTTCGACGAGCTCTACGTCGCCGAGCGCGGGCGGGGGGCCACCGTGAACGACGAGACCCTCGCCGTCTCGACGACGACCACGCTCGACGAGAGTGTGCTGGCCACCGGCTTTCCCTACAACATCCGCGTGACCACCGACACCAATCTGCGCGAGTACGCCGCGTTCGCCGCCCGCTGTCGCGGGGTGCGCGGCTTCGGCTCCGCGGTGCTCGATCTCGCCTGGCTCGCGGCGGGCCGGCTCGACGGATTCTGGGCGCTGCGTCTTGGATCGTGGGATGTCGCGGCGGGCAGTCTCTTCGTCGAGGAGGCCGGCGGGCGGGTGACGAACCTGGTGGGCGGGGCGCCAGACCTGAACGCGCCCGCCGTGGTCGGGAGCAACGGCCGCATCCACGAGGCGATGCTGACGGTGCTGAGGCAGACCCGGCAGGCTTGAGCCGCGGCGCGAGCCGCCGCTCAGTCGGTCTCGCGCGGACGGACTTCGAGGCCGCCGAGCGGGTCCGGGATGCCGCGCAGGGTGATCTGCACCGACGATCGAGAGTCCGGCTGATTCACGACCACCACGTCGACATCGACACCATCGGCCGTCCTCAGCACCTCTCCGAGCCACTGCAGGAGCCGGCCGGTCTCGAACGGTGTACGCGTCATGCTGATCCTCGGCTTTCTGTGGTGAGACGGAACTGTCTTATAATGCCGCCAGTTATTGGCCATGATGGCTGCGTCAACATTGACCGCTCCTTTCTGGTATGTGGTGCGCACCCGCTCCCGTCATGAGAAGCGCGTGCGCGATCAGCTCCAGACGCGCGAGGTCGAGACCTTCCTGCCGACGGTCGAGCGGTGGAGCCGATGGAAGGACCGTCGCAAGAAGGTCGCCTTCCCGCTCTTCCCCGGGTATTGTTTCGTGCGCTTCTCGCTCGTCGACCGCCTCCGCGTTCTCAACGTGGCCGGCGTCGCCGATCTGGTCGGCGTGGCCGGCCGGCCCGAGCCGGTGCCGGACGCCGAGATCGAGGCGATCCAGCGGCTCGCGCGCACGACGCTCCAGTACGACCCGCACCCATTCCTGATGGAAGGCATGGACGTCGAAGTGGTGCGCGGCCCGCTCACCGGGGTTCGCGGCAAGCTGCTCCGAAAGGACCGGGTGAGCCGGCTCGTTCTCGCGGTCACGCTCATCCGTCAGGCGGCCGTCGTCGAGATTCATCCCGCCGACGTCGTCCACGTCGGGAGCGCCTAGTTGCGAAGCAGGACCCGCGCCTGGCGGGCCGCGACGCTCGCCGGATAGTCCTTCACGATCCGCTCCCAGGTTCGCCTGGCCCGGCTCACGTCGCCCAGGCTCTTCTGGCACTGACCGATCTTCAGGAGCGCGTCGGACACTCGCTCGCCGCGCGGGACGGCGTCGATCAGCGCCTCGAACTCGGCCAGCGCGCCGCGGTAGTCCTTCTGCGTGAAGTAGATGTCCGCCACCAGAAACTGGGCGGACTCGCGCAGCGGATCGCTCGGATACGTCACGATGAGGTCGTAGAAGCTCAGCGTCGCCGCGTCGAAGTTCTTCGCCTTGAGCTGCGCGGTGCCCGCCCGGTAGAGCTCGGCGGCCGGTGTCGTGGTCGCGGACGGCAGCAGGGTCGCTCCCGATGACGGCGCCGGTGATGGCAGCGGTGACGGCGCGAAGCCGCTGGGCGCGCTCGGCAGCAGGCGGCTCCCGCTCTGCGATTCGAGCGCTTCGAGCCGGCGACGCAGGAACGCCAGCTGATCCTCCTGCTGGCGCGAGGCCACGATGAGCTTGGCCACCGCGTTCTGCAGCTCGCTGAGCTCCCCGGCGACTCGACCGACTTGCTCGTTGAGGCGCGTCTGCTCGGTTGTTCTCGACGGCTGGTCGGCCGCGTCTACCCCGGAACGCGCCGGAGTCTCGACGCTCGCCGATGGCTTGGCGACTCCCCCGCACCCGGTCAGGGCGAGCGCGACCACCACCACGCGGCACGCCGTCGACGTCACTTCACCCCGTTGGTGCTCACGGCTAGCGACTCGAGCGGCCACGCAACCGGGGAACGAAGCTGGAGCGTCACCGTCGCCTCACGGCTCAGCGGCACCTGGACGATCCAGAGCCATCCCTCGGGAACCTTCAGCGACGGATAGCTGCGAACGACCTGGCCTCGGGCGAACACGGGCGCGCGCGTGCCGTCCACCGACGTGTGGACGCGCTCGCCAAGAACGAGGGTGCCGCCGCTGGTGACGCAGAAGAGATAATCAATCTCCTCGGCCGGCGACGCGCGGACGATCCGGAGGGGCACCGGGCCGACATTCCGGGGCGAGCCGATGCCGGCGTAGATCTGCTCGATCGTCGAATAGGCGACCGGCGCCTGCCGCATCACGATCATCTCGTTGCCCTGGCTCTGGACCCGGATGACCGCCTGGTCGAGGGCGGCGGGCAGGCGCGGCTGGCTCTCGGCCCGCGCGACGACGGCCAGCGCGAGCGCGACGATCGACACGACGACCCATCTCATCGGATTTCGGATCCTTCTCGAGCGGTCGAGCAGCGTTTGGAGCGAGACCTGGCGCGGATTGACCGCGACGCTCGCGACAGCTAGAAGATCGCCACCAGGGCCGCGACGCCCAGGAGCGCCGCGCCGATGATCGTGGCGATGTCACGGACTGTCCCCATCCAGCGAATCTTTTCCTCTTCCTTGGGCGGGACCACGACGACGTCGCCCGGCTCGATGGTGCGGACGTTCGTGAAGCTCGAGATGGCCGAGCCGTCGGCCTTCACCAGGTGCGCTTCCTTCGTGTCCGCTTCCTTCGAGAAGCCCCCGACGCGATTGATGTAGTAGTCGATCCCGGCGCCTTCCTTGTACTGCACCGAGGTCGAGTTGCGCACCGCGCCGATCACGAGCACCGACTGCGGCGGCTCCGGAACGCTGAGCGTGTCGCCGTCGAGCAGCACGACGTCGTTCTCGGTGCCCTTGAGCTTGTCGGCCGTCTCGAGGTGCACGACCATGCGCCCCACCACCACCTTCGTGGCCAGGAGCCTGAGCATCTCGCGCCGCGCCTGCAGCTGCTGCTGCTGGGACGCGACCTCTTCCTTGTCGGCGCCGACGACGACTGTGGACGCCGCGGCCAGCATGCGCTGCTCCTGTATTTTCAGGAAGGCGTCGAGCTGCTCCTGCTCGGTCTTGCGGAGCGCCGCCCGCGTGAACAGGGCGCCCTTGAGGAAGGCGCGATCGGTGAAGCCGCCGGCGCGGTCGAGGACTCCGGAGAGCCGCTCCCCGGCCGAGATCGTGTAAGCCCCGGGCCGCACGATCTGACCGGAGAGCTCGATCGTGCGCGCCGCCTTGAGCTCGGTGCGCACGGTGATCTCGTCGAGCGGCTTCAGGAGCAGATCCTGGCTCGGGTCGCCGCTCCAGGCTTTCTTGAGATCGACGGCCAGGATCTCCATCGAAAGGTCGGGGCGGCGGCGGGCCACCTCGACGCGCTCGACGTACGCTTCGGGCAGGAGCTTGTCGGCCGGCAGGAGCTGGCCGATCCGCATCATCGGCTTCAGCTCGTACGCGCCGGGATAGCGCACGGCGCCCTCGACCCTCACGACGTTGTAGACACGCGGGTCGCTCCGATGGATGAGAATGAGATCGCCGGCGTTGACCGGCGGATTGCTCGCCTCGTCGCCCTTCAGATAGTAGCTCGTGAGATCGACGTCGAGCGTCGCCCGCTCGGCGTTCGGGAGCGCGCGGACGATCTGCACGCGCTTGAGATAGCTGATGGGCGTGACCCCGCCCGATATGGTGACCACGTCGGCCAGCCGGGTGCCGCTCGCGATCTCGTAGATCGCCGGCCGCTTCACCTCGCCGGACACCGCCACCACGTCGCCGATGGTCGGAACGAAGATCGTGTCGCCCGACTCGAGGCGATAGTCGCGCGTGCGGTCGCCGCGCTGGAGGAAATCGTACAGGTCGATGCGCGCGACCTGGACGTTACCGCGCAGGAGCCGAACCTCGCGCAGCGAGCCGAGCTTCGTCGGGCCGCCCGCGCTGTAGAGCGCGTTCGTCACCGTGGTCAGCGAGCTCAAGGTGTAGACGCCCGGCTGACAGACCTCGCCGACGATGTGCACGCTCACGGTGCGCAAGCGTCCCATCGTCACGCTCGTCTGGAAGCCGCGGAAGAACCGCGCCAGCTCGTCACGGATCAGGCGATCGGCCTGCGAGAACGTGAGCCCCCAGATCCGGAGGTCGCCGACCTTGGGGAGCAGGATGCGCCCGTTCCGATCGACGGTGCGGACCAGGGTGCTGTCCACCGCGCCCCAGACGTTGATCGTCAGATCGTCGCCGGGGCCGAGCACGTAGTCGGGCCCGACGGGAATGTCGTCGACCGGCGCGAACGTCGACACGTTAGCCGCGAACATCGAGTAGCCGTACTGCCGGAGCGGCGTGCCGAAGGGGCCGAGATAGCCCTGCTCCGAAGACACCGGCCGCTGTTGCGACGCCGGCTGGGGCTGCTGGACGCGGACGGGGTCCAGGTTAAAGCCGGCCTCAATCCGGGAAAGCTCGTCGACTTCGGCCGCCGCCATCGGCGCGCTGGTGCTGAGCGCCCTCGCCTCGGTCGTCGGCTGCAGACTGGTCTGCGGTGGAACGCCCGGAGCGCTCTGAGACACAGTGACCTGCGTCACCGTCCCGGCGGGTTGCTGCATCGGCGGAAGCGGCTCAGCCGGCCGCGTCCGTGGAATCGAGACCACCTGATACGTCCGCCCGCCGCCGGGCTGGCATACGTTCATCGGCGTCGGGCCGACGGAGCGCTGAATGATCTGCGGCTGTGCGGGAGGGTACGCCGGCGGTGGCTGCTGCGGTTGCTGGGGCCCTACGTAGGGAGCCGTGCTCGGGCCTGGGAGCATCCGGCCGTAGCCGCCGTCCGCACCGCCCATCGAGGGCATCATCGGCTGGCCGCTCCCATTGCTGGGCGCCTGGCCGAGCGCCGGCGAGATCGCAATGGCCAGCTCCGAGCCCAGCAGGCCTCCAAGCGCCACGGCGGCGACGAGCTTCCGCGTTCGCATCGCCCTACCTCCCCGAGGCCCTAGATGTTAGCGAACGGTCGCCGGAACGGGAAATTGTGCCGGTCATCTCGGGCGAATCTCCTGGACCGCCCGAGCAACCCATGCCGGCGGCCCGGTCAGCCGCTCGTCCACGAGCCGGAGGAGCTTGCGCCCTTCGCGGAGGGTTCCCGGCGCGAAGAATACCACCTCGAGATCGATCAGCCGCTGGCAATAAGCGAGCCACGCCTCGGGTCGCGTGCGCTGCAACGCGCCGAGCACCTCCTGCACGGCCCGCTCCCGCGCCGCGCCGTCCCCGGCGAGCTCCAGGCGGAGCTGCACCACCGGCGTCAGGTCGCGCTCGAACAGCGCCGCCTGCCAGTCGTTCGCGAGCCCCGGCACACGCCGCAGCAGAGGCTCGAAGAAGTCGGGATGGAGATTGCCCCACGCGCACGACACCTGCTCGTCGCGCCGGCCGCGCAGCGGTGAGAGCCGCCGAAACGGCAGCCCACAGGGACACGGCTCGGGCAGCCAGCGGGCCACGTCGCCCGTGCGGTAGCGGATCAACGGCATCACGCGCCGGCTCGCCGTCGTCAGCACGATCTCGCCGTAGCCGTCGGCATCCGCGTCGACGATCTCCACGCAGAAGTCGAACTCGTTCAGGTGGTAGCCGCCCCGGTGCGTGCACTCGAAGCCCAGGATGGTCGCCGCCTCCGTCGAGGCGTACGTCATGCAGACCAGCGCTCCCCAGAACGACTCCAGCTCGGCGCGCGTGCGGGGCGTGATGCCCTCCCCGCCCCCGAGGAGAAGCTTGAGGGGCCCCGGGCGACCCCGCTCGCGGGCAATATCGGTCAGGCGCGCGAGCCAGAAAGGATCGCTCATCACCACGTTGAAGCGGTATTCGGCGAGCCGCTGGTAGGCCTCGCCCGGATCGACCCGGCCGACGACCATCGCGAAGCACGGCGTGTGGCGTACGAGCCGCTCGACCAGCAAGGAGCCGAGGCCCCAGTCGAGCCCGAGCGTCGAGAGGATGCGGTCGCCGCGCCCCAGGCCGTAGAGGCCGAGCATGAGACCGCCCTGCCGCGCGTTGTACTCGAGCTCCCGGCGGCTCAGGTAGACGCGGGTCACGTGCCCCGAGGTGCCGGAGCTCTCGATGGCGAGCTCGGGTGTTCCGGCCAGCAGCGCCTCCGGCCGGGTCTTCAGGATTTCCGGCGTGAGGAAGAAGTCGCCGAGATCCTCGGGACGGCGGGCGCGCCCGGCGTCGACGCGCGCCGCGGCGAAGGCGTCGCGGTACCACGGAGACCGGGTGGCGAGCTTGAACGTCTCGCGCACCGCCGGCGCGCGCAGCGCGTGCAGGAGGGAAAGCGGCATCGCGCGCAGGAACGCCACCGGCAGCCGCGGGTAGCGGCGACCCAGGGCGAAGAGGACTTCGGAGCCGACACGGAAATTCATTCTCGAATCGGGGCCGGTCTCGGCGCTTTCAGTGGAACAGTGAACGGAACAGGATCGAACGGATGCCGGGCTGCTTGATTACGGAGAGAATCAACGAGCCATGCCAGTTGAACCTAGCTCCTTGTTTGATCACCGACTGCACTTGCTCGGAGGCAAGAGCCACGACGAGGCTGTCCCACTCGCTGTCGGTCAAACGGGTTAGTCGGTCCCGGAACCAGCGGCCGATGCGAATCTCCATCATGAAGCGGTCGCGCCAGCGCGTCTCATACTGCGACAAGCGCCCCGCGCTCAGATCGTCGTCGGCCAGCGCAGTGATCAGGGTTTCGGCGGCGAACTGCGCCGACAGCAGGCTGTAGAAGATCCCGCCTCCGCTCACAGGCTTCGTCAGGCCGGCCGCATCGCCCACGGCGACCACACGGTGGGTGTAGCTCCGCTCGACCGGCGCGAGCGGGAGGAGCCGGCGTATCGGCTCACGAGGAGTCTCTCGAAGTCGGAGGGCGATCTCTGGACGTGCGAGGAACGTGTCCAGATAGGCCGAGGCGTCCCCCCGCAGGAGCATCCCAACCTTGAGATACGGCGCGGCGTGACGGCGGACCGGAACAAGCCAGGCGAATCCTTCGGGTGCCACGTTTCGGCCCACGTGCACCTCGAGGGCATCGGCCGCCGAGGCAGACACTTCCAGCTGCGCGGTGTGCAAGACCGACGACGGCAGCCGCGACGCCAGCAGCGCATGAAACCGGAACGTGACGCCACACGCGAGCACAAGCGCGCGCGCGCGCAGCCGCTCGCCGTGATTGGTTTCGATCTCGACGAAGCGGTCCGATCGCCTCACCTGGTCGACGCGGCAGTTTGCACGGACGATGCCGCCAGCTTCGAGGACGCTGGCCGCAAGGGCTCGATCGAAGCCGGCGCGGTCGACGACCGCGATCTCTTCCCCCGGGTCCTCGAGCCTCGCGATCCGCCCGTGCGGCGAGACGACAAGACACGCTGACGGCCGGTTGAGCACGATGTCGTCCGGGATTTTGTAGAGACGGTTCATCTCGGCCGACACAATGCCGGTGCAGTGTGTCGGGACGCCGATGCTCGCATGCTCCTCGAGCACGAGGACGTCCGCGCCGCCTTGCGCGAGCAGCAGCGCCGCGTACAAGCCGGCCGGGCCCGCACCGATCACGACGACGTCGGCCATCGGCGAACGCGTCACGAGCACCGGTTCATGATCGAGGTCGTCTCAACCGCGCGCGGTCAGACGAGGAAGGTTGCTGACGTGCTGCCGAAAAAATACGAAGCCGAGGCCGCCCAGGAGGCCTGCAAGCCCGGCGAGGGCGAGATTCATCGCGAGCCGCGGCTTCGACGGGTAGACCGCGGGCACCGCCTGGTCGAGTACCTGCACCATGGGCATGTCCCGCGCCTCGGCCATCCTGACCTGCTCCCACTGCTGGGTTAGAAGCGTCACGAGGGTCTCCTGGACCTTCACTTCCCTGATCAGCCGCGTGAGCTCCAAGCCGACCTCCGGGAGCCGCGCCGGCGGCACATAAAAGTCTCGGCGGCTACTCGCGCTCGCGGCAGCGGCCCGGTTGAGGCCGTCTTCTCCGTATTGCATCTGCGCGAGCTGTCGCTTCATCTCCTCGATGCGTCGACGGAGTGCCACAGTGTCCGGATTCGCGTCGGTCGCGAAGTTACGGATCACCTGCAGCTGGACCTCCGCCGCCATCATCTCCGCCTTTAGACGGGCGGCCGCGTCGATCGCCGCCCGTGTCTGATCTTGGAGCACGACCGCCCGATTCTGCTCCTCGAAGGCGCGGAGCGCCCGTTCGGCCGTGTCGAGCTGTCCCTTCGCCCGTGCGAGCTGCTCGCTCAGGAACACGCGCTGCCGGCCGGCCTCGCTCACGCCGAACTGAGCCACCAGGCGGCCGAGCTGCTCCACGTAGAAATTGGCCATCTCGGCGGCCCGCGCCGGGTCGGTGTCCTCGACCCTGACCGAGATCAACCCCTCCCGAAGCAAGGCTCGGACCTCCGTGGCCTTCCGCAGCTTCTCGATCGCGTCCTCGAGGTGCCGAGCCCGATAGCGCTCCTGCAGCTTGAATCGCGTCACGACCGCGGTCGCAACCGTCCGGCTCTTCAGAATGCTGACCAGGATCTCGCGAGTCTGGGAGAGAGAGGTCATCGCGAGCAGTGAGGGCTGCTGGACGAGTCCGGAGGCGACGAGCCCGCCGAGGAACCCGCTCGGCGCGGTCTCTTTCGGCGAGAGAAGGGTGGTCGTGCTCTCGTAGATCTTCGGGCTCGCCAGGCTGACCACCAGCACGGTGAGGATCGTGGCGAGGCATGCGCCGAGGATGAGCCAGCGGGAGCTCCACATCACCGCCACGCCGTCCAGTCGCTCGATTTCAGAGCTTGTCGCCACGATATTCCCACCGGGCGCGCGCCGTGATCCACAGCGAGAGGACGATCAGCTTCACGTCGAGCCAGAAGGTCTGACGCTTGATATACACGAGGTCGTATTTGAACTTGTGGCGGCGTGGGAGATCTCGCGGCGCATAGACCTGCGCGATCCCGGTGAGGCCGGGTCGGACGCTGTGACGCGCTTCATAACCTGGAATCTTCTCGAGGCGGACGAGCTCACCATGCCCATTCACCTCGATTTCCTGCGGCAGCAACGGCCGCGGCCCGACGAAGCTCATGTCGCCCTTCAGGATGTTCCAGAGCTGTGGCAGCTCGTCCGCGGCGGTAGCTCTGAGGAGATGCCCGATCCGGGTGACACGCGCGTCACCGTAGCGCGCTTGTAGGGGGCCACAGAGCTTGTCGGAGTCCGCGACCATCGACCTGAACTTCAGGCTGCGGAACGCTTCTCCTTCGTGTCCGATCCGGTCCTGCGCAAAAAAGACCGGCCCGTGGTCCTCCGACCTGATGGCGAGCGCGATGAGGAGCCACAGCGGCGCCGAACCGATGAGACCGAGGCTTGCGAGCAGGGCGTCGAACGGTCGCTTGATCCACGAAGCGCGGACCCGTCGCCGAAAGATCATGGCGGGGTCGCGCCCCCGGATCACCGCCTGGCCTTCGGGGTCAGGGAACGGTGTCGACATCGTCCATATGTTTCCCTCTCTGAGAATAAGCGGGCGCCGTCGTCGCGATGCAGGGAAAAGCGATCGCGGGTGGGCCGAGCGGACGGCTTCGCCTCCTCGCCTACAGTTTGGCGCGGGGCGCCAGCGGGTGGTCAGCGCCGCGGCCGGGTTGGACTTCCGCGGAAGAGTGAGCGGAACCTATTGGATGTTAACATGGTTCGTCGGCGGCGTAGCCGCTCCGGTGCCAAGCCGCCCGGCGCCGTCGTCGGGGGTCGATCCTTGGCTGGCTCCGGGGCTCCGATAAGCTGAGGACCTCACCCACACCCTCGTGCAGCTTCCGAGTTTAGCGATATTTCCGAGTCGCCGTAGCCACGTCGTGGCATATTTCGGAGTGAGAGTTCGATGAGTGGAGCCAGCTCCTATTCCCAACATGGCGGCCTGCCGTGCACCCATCGTTCCTGAAGAATTTGGCCGATCCCCTCACCAAGGAGCCGCTCGAGCTCCAGGCCCGCCAATGGAATGGGGAGTTCGTTCACGAGGGAGCCCTTGTCTCTCGAACGCATTCGTACCCGATCGTTCGCGGCGTGCCCAGGTTCGCAGGCCACAAGGGCGACGCAGGCTACACCACCTCCTTCGCCTTCCAGTGGAGCCGATGGCCGCGCGTCCAGTTTGAGAGCGAGAACATCGGAGGGCCAATGGAGGGCCACACACTCCGAATGTGGGAGCGGATTACTAGCGTCGTTGATAAGGATCTCCACGGGGCGACTATTGGCGATTTCGGCTGTGGCACCGGGCGTTTTGTCGAAATCGTCAGGCGAAAGCATGGGCGGGTTATCGGCCTGGACCTCAGCAATTCCGTCGATATTGCGCACTTCAATTTCGAAGGCGATCCAAACGTCATGATTTGTCAGGCGGACGTGCTTCACCCCCCGCTCCGAGAGGAATCGCTCGACGGCGCCTTCTCGATTGGTGTGCTGCATCACACCCCCGCCCCTCGGCGAGGATTTGAGAAGCTCGTACACTGCGTCAAGAGCGGCGGCTGGATCGCGATGTCCGTTTACGGCAAGGGCGGGTACTACGATTTCCCGTCAGTCCGTCTTTGGAGGTGGGTCTTTCGGGCGCTACGACCCGTCTTCGGTCATTACGCCCCGCTTGCGTACACATACGCCACGACGCGCATGCTTCGGCCGCTCGTGGGCGTCCCGCTCATTGGAGTAGCCCTTCGCGGTCTGTTTCCGTTCGTGAAGCTCCCCGACATTCGCTGGTCACTGCTCGACACCTACGACAGCGTCACGCCCGTATACCAGTCGGCCCACACGGCTAACGAGGTCCGCGAGTGGTTCCGGGAGTGCGGCCTGGCGAATATCTCGGCGAGTGACTGGGGAATCACCGCCTACCACGCGGTCAGGAAGTGAGCCTGGGCCGGTCGGCTCGGGAGATAAGCCTTCTAGGCCAGAGTGCTCAGAACGTCCTGTCCGCAGGCTTCCAGATCGCGGGGCGGGCCCTCTCCGGATTACTGATCCCGGTGTTCTTGATGCCGGGGCAGTACGGCACCTACGTTTACTTCGTGTGGCTGGCGACGACGCTGATCCAGCTGAGCGCGCTGGGCCTACCCCAGGCCGCGCAGCGCTACGTCGCGCAGGCGGTCGACGCTGGCGAGCGCGCGGCGGTGGGCCGCTTGCTCAGGGCATCCGGCGCAGTGCTCACTCCGGTATGGCTCATACTGACGTTCTCATGGCAGTTCGCGCGGGGCCGGCTGTGGGGCGACGACTCGGCGACGCTCGTCCTGCTCTGCGTCGGCGTAGTCCTCGGTGTATATGGCGCCATCCAGATCGCCATCCTCAAGGGGACTCGGAATTTTGCGGTGCCGGCGATGGTCGAGGCCATCGGCCAAGGAACGAAGCTCGTCGTCTTGGTTGGCTTATGGTTGTCGGGCGCGGGCATCAGCGTCACTCACGTCCTCTCGGCGGAGGTTGCGTGCTGGGCGTGCCAGGCAGCGATGCTGTGGATGCGGGATCCAGTTGAAACGGAGGCGCCGGCCTTCGGGCAGACCCAATTCCGCGAGATCCTTGGCTACGCGGCCGCAGTCGGTCTGATCGTGATCGTCGACCTCGTGATTTGGCAGCGCATCGAGGTGGTCATTCTCGAAGCATTCGGATTCGTCAAGGAGGCTGGGTTCTTCTACTTCGCAGGGCAGGTGTCCGCGTTCCTCGCCCTGGTCCCGAGCGTGGCGGTGGCCGCCCTCTTCCCGACGTTCGCGGCGCTGCAGCGAGAGGATCCCGCGCAGCTCGAGCGTCTGTACGGAATGGCGGCGACGGGTCTCTGGGTCGTCGGCGTGCCGTCGCTGGCGGTTGGCCTTTTCCTGGCCCCGGAGATCCTCGTCGCCTTCTACGGCGAGCCCTACCGCGAGATCACCGCAATCCTGCCGTTCGTGATAGTTGGCCGCGTCTGCCTGTCGATCGGCGGCGTCGCCTCGGTGCTCCTGTACGCGACTGGCCAGCAGCGTACGCTGCTGCCGGTCGTGGTCGCCGGCGCGGCGCTCACCATCGTCGGCGACCTCACGCTCATTCCCCGCTTCGGGCTCGTCGGCGCCGGGATCTCGGTCGCCACGGTCCAGCCGCTGGTGGCGGCAACCACCCTCCTGCTCGCACGGCGCATCGTCACCCGGGCAGTGCCTGTCCGCGGGTCAACGGTCGCCGCAGCAGTAGTGGCGCTGACGTGCGGCGTGGCCCTCGACCGAGCCGGCTGGCCGGCGACGGCGACAGGCGCCGCGGTGACCTTTTACTGGGTGGCCTGCGCGCTGGATCCTAGCGTCCAGCGCCTCGTGGGTCACCTGGGCAAGCGAATGGGCGTCGTGGCCACTCGGCTAGCAGGTTCGTGAGCGGCGGCGGGCGCAAGCTCAGGATCGGAATCCTCGGAGCAGGGAGCGTGGTGGAGCTCTACCACCTGCCGGTCCTCCGAAACCTCGCCGGTGCGTCGATCGTTTGGTTCTGCGACAAAGACCTGGCGCGGGCTCGGCGGCTCCAGCGCGCGTGTCGTGGCGCCCAGGCACACGCCCAGATCGAGGACTGCCCCGACGTCGACATCGTGCTCGTGGCGATTCCGGTCGGCTACCGGCGCGAGCCGCTGCGGCACATCTTCCGGTCCGGCTGGCATGCCCTCTGCGAAAAGCCGTTCGCGGTGACGCTCGCTGAGCACGACGCGCTAGTCGCGGAGGCCGCCAGGAGCGGCGTTCAGATCGGCGCTGGCCTGATGCGGAGATACTATGGAGGCACCATCGCGGCACGCCGGTTGATCGCGAGCGGAGCGTTCGGCGCGGTCGAGCGGGTCTGGGCGGCCGAAGGCGCCCGCATGCTGGCGACCGGTCACGAGGAGGGCTGGTACCAGAGCGACCGGCAGGCAGCCGGGGGCGGCGTACTCATGGAGACCGGCTCGCACCTGATTGATCAGGCGTTCAGGATCCTCGGCGTTTCCGGATTCACGTCGCCGCAATGCCAGCAGACCGTCTACAAGGACATCGACCTCGAGACCCGGGTCACCAGCGACCTCGAGATCCCCGGTTCGCGCCGCATCGAATTCGCCTTGGCGGTCAGTCGGCTCAACGACTTTCGCGGAGGCATCCACATCAGGCTGTCCAACGCGACGCTGAAGGTCGGTGTTCTCCCGGACGCGCCGCTCGTCGTGCTCGGCGTCGACGGCACCGCCCTGGGACGGATCGAAGGGGACGGCGGCGCGAACCACGTCTACCAGGCCTTCTATCTCGAATGGGAGGACTTTGTCGCCCAGTGCACGACGGGGCAGTCCGCGGCCGTCAGCGCCGAGACGGCGCGCCATGGAACCGCGTTCATCGAGGCGTGCTACCGCAACGCCGTGACCTTGGACCGACGGGCGCAATGAAAGTTGCCGTCACCGGGGCGAACGGCCGTATCGGCTCTGCGCTGCTCGCGCGGTTCGCGGAGGCCGGTGGCTTCGAGCCCATCGCTGTCTGTCGTAACGCGATGGGCGCCGCGCTAGTGGACGGCTTCGCCTGCGAGGTGCGGGTCGGGTCCGTCGAGGAGCCGGAGTCGGCGCGGCGGCTTCTCGGCGATTGCGACGCCGTGGTCAACTGCGCCTGGGCGGTCGGACTGCCGGGAGAGTCGCTTCGCAGGAACGAAGCGATCCTGCGGAGCATCTGCTCCGTGAGCCGCGTCACGACCGGGATATTCCTCGGCAGCATCGCGATCTACGGCATGTGCATCGACGCGACCCGTAGCACTTTCGTCCGCCCGCGACCCGATACCAGCTACGGCCGCGTGAAGGGGCGCCTCGAGCGCCTGACGGCGCGAGCGGCTACGGACAAGCGCTGGGCCATCCTGAGGCTCGGTCACGTCTACGGCCCGCAGCAGTGGCTGTCCCAGGAAATCGTCGAACTCGTGCAGGACCGCACGTTCGAACTGCCGTTCGATGGTGCGCGCCCCTCGAACGCGTTGCACGTCGATTATCTCGCAACAGTCGTCGCGGCGTTCGTGTCGAACCAAGCGGCGTCAGGGATCTACAACGTCGCCGACACTCCTCGACAGACGTGGCGAGCGCTGTTCGATTGGCACTCCGAGGCGCTCTGCCTTTCACGCGCGCGCGGAATGGCTCAAGCCTCGTCTAAGGCGTGGCGAGACAGCCTCATCGGCCGGAGTCGACGCCCGACGGTTGTCAACGCCGCGGTTGATGTCGCGCGATGGCTGCGAGCGCTACCGCTCTCCGCGCTGAGCGCCACCGAGACAGTGCGGGAGCTGACCCTCGAAGTCTTGATGCGGGCTCCGCAACTCCTGGCGGACCGGACCAAGAGCGCCTATGTCACGCGCATCGCCCGCCAATACATCCGCGAGTTGGCTGGGCAGGCCACAGTGGCTCGGCCGTGGCATGGTTCGGACGCGATGCCCGGACCATATCTAGAGGGGAACATGGCCTCTGACGAACCGGAGGTGCGGCTCCGGCGGCTTCGTGAGTGGTATGGCGCGGTTTCGGACCCCGGGCTCACGATCCACCGGAAGGACGGCGGTACGAGATGAACGCGATCCGCCAGCTCGGCACGGCGCTCTTCCTGGCATCGTGGATTGGCTCCGGCTTCCTTCTCGGGCGGACCGACGTCGATCCCAAGATGCCGGTTCTTCTGGGGCTTACCGCGCTTGTGCTGACGCTCCCGGTCTGGCTGGCGACTCGTGCCCATCAGTTCGACCCGGCGGAACCGGTGTGGCTGCTGACGATGATGTTCGCGCTCTCCTTCTGGCTTCGTCCCGTGCTCGTGCTCCACGATCCTGAGAGCTACGCTGCACCCTTCGTGAGCTACGACGGGAACGCCATGATCGGAGCGTCCAGCATAGCGCTCATGGGGCTAGTCGGTTTCTATGTCGGCTATTATTCGCGGCTGCCCCGGTCGCTCGCGCCGGCGCTGCCCAGGCTTCGGTGGCCCTGGAGCCGGGCCAGAGTCCTCTTCGCCCTCGTCGGCTTCGCAGCCCTCTTTGCATATCTTGGCTTGTACTTCTTCGCGAAGGGGCAGTTCTCATTCGAGTACATCTACGCGAACCGCCCGTTACTCAACTGGGGCGACGGAGACCTAGCCCAGTTGATCCAGCTAGCGGGCTGGTTCGTTGTCGTTCTGGCGCTCGCCCTCGACTCGATGAGCCGGCAGCCGTCAATGGTGCGTCGTCTAGCGTTCATCGCAACGACCAGTGCAGTCCTTGGAATACTGAGCATCTTTGGAGCTCGCTGGTCCCTCTTCTTCATCCTCGGCTCGCTTATCATCATGCGCCACTACCGTGGTCGGCGGCTGGGAGTCCGCACATGGATAGTGACTTTCTTGTGCTTCTTCGTTGCGTCCGCGCTGTTCGGCGCCTGGCGCCAGACGCTTGACCTGGACGACATCAGGCCGGAGCTCTTCGTCCAGAACGTCATGATCGAGACCCACCAGTACCTCGAATGGGACGTCCTCAGCGAGATCGTTAGCCTGTACCCCGCGATCGAGAGCCACAGCCACGGATTGCTCGGGCTCGAGACCCTCTTCTGGCTCGTGCCTCGCCGACTCTGGCCCGCCAAGCCCGTGTGGTACGGCACCACGACCATCCAGAGCACCCTCTTCCCAGGAATCCTCGATTTTGCTGACGACGGCGGATTCATCGGCACGTTTCTGACGCTCTCCATCGCCGGCGAGGGATACGTCGAGTTTGGGTGGGTGGGGGCCGTCCTCTACATGTTCCTCGTCGGCGTCGTGTGGCGGCTCATCTACGAATTCAAGGAAATCAATGGGGACTCGTTCCCTGCGGTTGCCGTGTACGCTGTCCTCGCGGTCAGCATTCCCATCCACGTTCGGGCTTTCGCCACGGGGATCCTTGTGGTCTTCGCTTGGTTCGTCCTGCATCTCATCGTGTTCGGTTGGTTGGGAGGCGTGGCCCGTCGAGCGCCAGCGTTGAACCCCGAAAGGGGAAACCTGAAGGATCCGGGCACGACCACGGTCGTTGGACCCGCACAGCAGTGATGTTAGGGGACTCAGTGCGCGATCGCGGAACCCGTGTGGCCGCTATCGGGCGCAGGAACGCGTCATGGTTCCCGCACTACCGACCGGCCCACGAAGTGTACCTCGACCTCGTCAGAACCGCAGTGGAGTCGGGAGCTCGCGTGCTGCACCTCGGCGCCGGCCGGGACTCGTTCGGTGTCGCCGGACAATTGACCGCGACGCGGGTCGTGAGCGGAGATTTAAGCTTCGAGGGGCTGTCGAAGAACCCCAACCGACTCCGGATCGTCCTGAGCGGGAATCAGCTACCGTTCAAGTCTCGATCGTACACGGCGGTCATCTGCGAGCACGTCTTCGAGCACCTGGAATGCCCCGAGCCGGTATTTGCCGAGAGCCACCGCGTCCTAGTGGAGGGAGGCGTGCTGATCTTCGTTTGCCCGAACCGCTTCAGCTACATCGCGCTGGCGGGCTCGTTGACGCCCCATCGATTCCACGTGTGGTTCAAGCGCCTCATCACCGACACGGCCGACGAGGACACCTTCCGGACGTACTACCGGGCCAACAGCCGCCGCCGGCTACAGAACCTTGCGGATCGAGCCGGCTTCGTGATCGAGAGGTTGGAGTCGTTCGTCGGCTGGCCGACCTACTGGGAGTTCTCGGATGGCCTCCATCGACTGGCGGTCGTCGGACACTGGCTCCTCGAGCGAGGACCGCGGATGATTCACATCTCGCTCGTTGGCGTCTTGCGCAAGGGGGGCCTTCCATCGTAACGCCGCTTCCGAAGCGAACTTGCTCCACCACAGTGCGCATCCGCGCGCTCAAGCGTCGACTCCGGAAGCGGCTCGCGGGCGTAGGTTGAGCCAGGGAACCGGCCGTGGGCACTAGTCCTCGTGTGAGCGTGGTCATGGCCGTATTCAACGGCGAGCGGCACCTGCGGAGCGCTATCGACAGCGTCCTCGGCCAGACGCTGGGTGACCTGGAGTTCCTCGTGGTCGACGACGGCTCGACCGACGGTACGAGCGAGATCCTGGCGTCTTACCGCGATGCCCGGGTGCAAGTGATCCGACACGCACACGAAGGCCAGACCCGGGCGTTGAATCGCGGCATCGCGCTGGCACACGCGTCATACCTTACGCGACAGGACGCGGATGACATCTCGCGGCCGGCCCGTCTCGAGAAACAGGTCGCGTTCCTGGACCGGCACGCGGACGTCGGCGTGTTGGGGACCGGAGTGACGCTGATCGACGAGGACGGTCACCGACTGGGGGACTATCTGTATCCGACGGATCACCGACGGCTGTCGGCCCGTCTCACCAGGTTCGAAAACCCGCTCCCTCACACGACGCTGATGTTCCGCACGAGCGTCCTTCGCGAGCTCGGGGGCTACGAGCCGCAGTTCCGAAAGGCCCAGGACTTCGACCTGCTGCTGCGCTTGATCGAGCGACACCGCGTCGCGAGCATCGCCGAGCCGCTCTGCGAGCTGCGTCAGTCGCTCGGGTCGGCGACCTTCGAAGGCGACAACGCGGAGCAGCTGCGGTGGTCGCTCCTGGCCTATCTCAGGGCGAGAGTTCGACGGGAGGAGGGTCACGATCTACTGGGATCCCCGGATTGGCCACGGCTCCTGACCGAGTACGAGAGCTGGTTCGCCTGGAGCCGCTATCCGCAGGTGTTTCGCGCCGGCCGTGAGCGGCGTCGGGCTCGGATCGCGTTCGGCACGGGGAAGTACGGCGAAGGCGTCCGGGCGCTGGCCAACGCGCTGCTGAAAGACCCCTTCTGGTTGCCCCGCAAGATCGGCCTGATGTCGACCGAAACGCTCGCCCGCAGTGGAGTGAAGTGGCTCCACGACAACCGACAGGGGAGGTCGCATGTGCGGAATTGCGGGCATCCTGGCGCCTGATCGGACAGTCGGGCCTCGCCTCGCGCCCGGGCTGTCTACGAACCTCGCCCATCGCGGCCCGGATGATCAGGGCGTCGTGACGGTTCCGACCGGCGTGGGCGGTTGGTCGCTGACGCTCGTGCACCGGCGGCTCGCGATCATCGACCTGTCGCCGCTCGGCCATCAGCCGATGACTGACCCGGCCACGGGTAACTGGATCGTCTACAACGGCGAGATCTTCAACTTTCTCGATCTGCGCCGGGAGCTCGAGGCGGCGGGTGCCCGGTTCCGCTCGACGAGTGACACCGAGGTCATCCTGAAGCTCTACGGAGCATGCGGGCTCGACGCCTTCGACCGGCTTTCCGGGATGTTCGCGCTGGCGCTCTGGGACGACTCGCGGCGCGAGCTCCTGCTCGCCGTCGATCCGCTGGGGATCAAGCCGCTCTACTACTGCCGCGGCGACGGCGGCAGTGTCCTCTTCGCCTCCGAGGTCCGCGCCCTCCTCGCCACCGGTATCGTGGCCCGGGAGCTCGACTCGGTGGCCCTGGAGAGTTATCTGAGCTACGGCGCCGTCCAGGCGCCACACAGTCTCGTTCGCGGCGTCACCCTGGTGCGCGGCGGCACCTCGGTACGAGTACGCGCCGATGGGGCAGTGGACGAGCCCCGGCGCTACTGGTCGCCGAAGTTCCCGCCGGCCACGGCGTCAGGGGCCGATGTCGCCACGGTAGCCCCACGCTTGCGTGAACTGCTGCGCAACGCGGTTCGCCAGCACCTGATCAGTGACGTGCCGGTCGGTGTCTTTCTCAGCGGGGGCATCGATTCCAGTAGCATCGTCGCCTTGATGCACGAGGTGGCGCCGCCGGGGGCGGTGAACAGCTTCTCGGTGACGTTCGCCGAGCAGGCGTATTCCGAGGCCCCCTACGCCAAGGCGATCGCCGATCGCTACAGTGACAAACACCACGAAATCCGCCTCACCGCCCGCGACCTCCTCACGGCGCTGCCGGGCGCTCTGGCTGCCCTGGACCAGCCGACCATCGACGGAATCAACGTGTACATGATCGCCCGCGCCGCCCGTGAAGCCGGGATGAAGGTGGTCCTGTCCGGGCAGGGCGGCGACGAGCTGTTCGCGGGATACTCGACGTTCAAGCTCGTTCCCTCGGCGGTGGGCTGGCGCCAGCGCCTCGACGCCCTGCCGGAAGGCGGCTGGCGGCTCGCGGCATCTCTCTGGTCGGCCGCGAGGCGGCGCCACACGATTCCCGACAAGCTCTCACAGTTTCTGGCGGGTGACGGCGACGCGTTCTCCACCTTTCTCCTCCTTCGCCAGCTGTTCCCGCCCGCAACGCGTCAGGCGCTCTTTCCAGGCCGTCCGACGCGGGAAATGGTCCACGGGCTCCCCGCGGAGCTCGCGCGCGAGCTGATCGACGCCATCGCTGGCCTGGACAATGTCAATCAAGTGTCGTTCCTGGAGCTTCGGACGTATCTGGCGAACATGCTGCTGCGGGACGGGGACTGTATGAGCATGGCGCACGGGTTGGAGGTGCGCGTGCCCATGCTGGACCGTCGCCTAGTGGAGTTCATGGCCGGCATTCCTGGGCAGACGAAGGTCGATCAGAGGCTCCCCAAACCCTGGCTCCTCCGGGCGATGGGCGACACGCTCCCGACGATGATCTACACGCGCCCGAAGCAAGGATTCACGTTTCCGTGGGAGGCCTGGTTGCGCTCCACGCTGCGAGCGGAGGTCGAGGCGTGCTTCAGCTCGCGGCCGCTCTGCGAGTCCATCGGGCTCGATTGGCGGGCCTGCCAGGATCTCTGGCGAGCGTTCCTCGCGGGGCGCGCCGGACTCACCTGGGCGCGCATCTGGGGAGTGTTCGTCCTGCTGGACTGGTGTCGCCGGCACGGCATGCGCCGGCCGTGAACAGGGTCGGCGTCCTCGCGCTCAGCGCGACCGCCTACGGCGGCGACACCTACTTCCGCTCGATGTTGCCATGGCTGGACCGGCTCGGCGGCGACGCGGAGTACCTCGTGTTCACGAGAGACGGGCGCTACGCATCGCTTCCGCTTCCGCATGGGCGCGTCAGGCTGATCGAACGCCAAAGGATCGGCGGCTCGGCGCTGAGGCGGCTCCTATGGGAACAGCTCGTCCTCCCACGGTTGGTCGGAGCCTTCGGCATCGACGTGCTCTACACCGCGAACAATGTGGGCGTCGTCGCGGCCCCCTGCCCCGTTGTGATCTCGATCCGTAACATGGAGCCGCTGGCCGCCGACCTGCGACGCGTGCCCCGACGGCTGCAGGCGAGGCTTGTCACGCTGCGGGTGCTGACGCGTGTCTCCTTGCGGCGGGCCGCGCGCGTCATCGCGGTGTCCGAGCACGTCCGCGATCACGTTCTCGGTCTGGGGATCCCGGCCGACAAGGTGCGCGTTATCTACCACGGCGTCGACGTCCCGCCGGCCGGCGCCGGCGACGAGGCCGTCGACGACGAGCTGAAGGGCGGGTTCATCTTCTCGGCGGCCAAGTTCGTCAGGTACGCCAATATGGAGACGCTCGTCCGCGGGTATCACGCGATGCGAGCGGCAGGCGTCACGCTGCCCCTGCTGGTCGCCGGTGGATCCTGGGATCCCACCTACGAAGCGGAGATCCGAGGGTTGGTTCGAGCCCTGGGTCTCGAACGGTCGGTTCGCTTCCTCGGGTACATCCCCCACGCCAAGGTGTTGGCGCTCCTGCGGACAACGACACTGTTCGTCTTTCCCTCGACGCTCGAAGCGTGTCCGTTCACCCTTCTCGAGGCAATGGCGTGCGGTGCCACGATCCTCACGACGCAAACGGGGCCGATGCCGGAATTCTGTGGGGACGGGGCGTGGTACTTCGACCCGTTCAACAGTCGCTCCCTGGCGCAGCAGGCGATGGTCCTCCTGAGCGAGCCTGACGCGAATCGTCAGTTGGCGGCCATGGCCAGCTTGCGCGCCACGCGCTATCAATGGAAGGACTCGGTGCCGGCGTTACGCGCGGTGCTGAGCGAGGCCGCCGGTGGAACCGAGCGATGACGACGGAGGGGGCTGGCGCGAATTGACCGCGCCTGTCGAGGACGGTATGGTGGCGCGAATTCCCGGCCCCTTTTCGGGAACACCCGGGAGCGGCGGAACAATTTGACGCGTGAGATTGGGACTCGACGCGCTATAACTCAAACAAGGGGAGCGCGAATTGGCGAAGGTGCTCGTGGTCGGTGGCGCGGGATACGTGGGCGGCGCGCTGACCGACCGGCTACGGGAGACGGCGCACGACGTCCGCGTCTACGACTCACTGGTGTACGAAGAGTCGTACCGCAAGCCTCTCGACTTCGTCCTCGGTGACGTCCGGGATCAAGCGCGGCTCCGGCCGCACCTCCGCTGGGCGGACGTCGTCGTGTGGTTGGCGGCGATCGTCGGCGACGGCGCGTGCGCGCTCGATCCCGACCTGACCGTTGAGCTAAACGACCGACTCGTGAAACGGCTCGCCGAGGAGTTCGGCGGACGGATAATCTTCACCTCGACCTGCTCCGTGTACGGAGCGAACGAGGCCGTGCTCGACGAGACCGCGCCGGTCAACCCGCTCTCCCTGTACGCCCACACCAAGCTCGCCGCCGAAGGCCACCTGGCCGACAAGAACGCGATCACCTTCCGTCTGGGAACGCTCTTCGGCGTCTCGGACCACTTCTCGCGCATTCGCATGGACCTCGCCGTGAATGTACTCACCGCCAAGGCGTACGTCTATCGGAAGATCAGCGTGTTCGGCGGAAACCAGTACCGTCCGCTGCTCCACGTCCGCGACGTGGCTGAGGCGATCGAGCAAACCCTCGACACGGGTCACCGGGGGGTCTTCAATCTCCACGCGGTGAACATGCGGATCGCCGACCTAGCCGCTCGCCTGAAAGCGCAGTTCCCGGACCTCGAGATCGAGCGAACCGATCTGAAGTTCCAGGACAACCGCAACTACCGCGTGTCCAGCGACAAGGCGATCGAGGCATTCGATTTCCGCCCGAAGCACTCGGTGGAGGATGGCATCGCCGAGCTGACTACGCTCCTCGAGGCGGGCCGCATCAAGAACATCAGCCTGTCACGGCATTCCAACCACCGGTTCCTCCGGGAGATGCTCGACCGGCAGTCGTCGCCGCTGGGATTCGAGGTCCCACCCGTTGTTTGAGCCGCGGCTCATCGAGGGCGAGCTCGCGGTCGACGACCGTGGGTCCCTCAGCTTCGTCAACGATTTTAGCTTCGACGGTGTGCGGCGCTTCTACGTGGTGCACAATCACCGGACCGGGTTTGTTCGGGCTTGGCACGGGCACCGGCGCGAGGCCAAGTACGTCGGGGCGCTCACCGGCAGCGCGATCGTGGCCGCCGTGGAGATCGACGACTGGGCGAACCCGTCGAAAGAGCTCCGCATTCATCGTTACATCCTGTCGGCGGAGAAGCCGGGACTTTTGCAGATCCCTCCGGGCTTCGCGAACGGGTTCATGACCCTGACGGCCGACGCGAAGCTCGTCTTCTTCTCGACTGCCTCTCTGGTGGAGAGCCAGCACGACGACGTCCGCTTCGACGCCTACTACTGGAATCCCTGGCAGGTGACCGAGCGGTAGTCGGCGTGTCTGAGCTCAGCATCCTGATCCCCTGCCTCAATGAGGCGGACAGCCTCCCGGTGCTTCTCGAGCGGCTCGAGAAGCTGTCGATTAGCGCCGATTGGGATGTCGAGACCATCGTCCTTGACGACGCGAGCACCGACGACACGATCGAGGTGGCCCGGGCACTCAAGGCCGCCCACAGCGCGCTTAATATCCGCATCATCCACCGGTTCGAGCCTCGAAGGGGTTACGGCGCGCTGATCCGGTACGGGCTCGCCTGCGCGACGAGTCGCTACTGCCTCCTCCTGGCGGCCGATGGTGCGCACCCGATCGAAATGCTTGGCGAGTACCTTACCCATGCCCGACAGGGCGCGCAGCTAGTTCAGTGCTCACGCTACGAGCGGCCCGAGGACAAAAACGATATCCCACCTCTATTCAGGGTGTGTCAGGCGATCTATCGCGCGCTGGCGCGCCTTTTGCTCGGCTGGGACATCCGCGATCCGACCTGCTCTTTCAAGCTGGTGGACCGGATCCATCTCCTGGCGACCGGCATCCGACACAACGGCCTCGCCGTTGTGCCGGAGATCACGTTCAAGATCTGGTTGGGCGGCGGCAAAGTCGTATTCGTGCCAGGACGGCAGTCCTTCAGACGAAGAGGTATCTCGGAATTCCGATTCATGCGCGAAGCGGTGAGCTACGCCTATGTGCTTGCACGAGCGGCACTGCATCGGTTCGGAGTGCCATGGTTCTGAAGCCAGATAGAATAGTTGGGGGGGCGTAGCAGAAGCCGCGGGCGGGTCGCAGGCATGAGTGAAATGAGGTGTGCAACGCGAAGATGAAAACAAGAGTGCTCGTGCTGGGGGGAACCGGAATGCTAGGTTCCATGGTGACAACGGTCCTCGCCCGAGAGCCCCGTGTCGAGCTAACGGTCAGCGTGAGGGACACCGCCTTCGCCGATCGGTTCGCGCCTCACCTGCCGGGGGTTCGGTGGCTTCCATTCGAGGCTAGAGACGATGAGCTCGGCCCGTCACTGGATCTGAGCGGCCGACCAGAGTGGGTGATCAACGCGATTGGGATCACCAAGCCTCTCATCAACGAGGACGATCCGGTCAAGGTACGTCGGGCCATCCGCATCAACGCGATGTTTCCTCATCGCTTGGCGCAATGGGCTGAGGAGCGGGGCGCTCGCCTCCTCCAAATCGCGACCGACTGCGTGTTTGGAGGAGTGAAGCGAGGGTATCTGGAGACTCACCCGCACGATGCGCTCGATGTCTACGGGAAGACCAAGAGTCTTGGCGAGGTGAAGTCAACAACGGTGCATCACCTACGCTGCTCGGTGATTGGGCCGGAACCAAAGGACTTCAAGTTCCTGGTCGAGTGGCTTCGTCGTCAGCCCAAGAATGCGCGGGTCAACGGGTTCGTCAACCAAGAGTGGAATGGCATCACGACGCTGCATTTCGCGCGGATCTGCCGAGGCATCATCGCCCAGGGAATCAAACTGCCACACCTCCAGCATGTCGTGCCTTCAGGTTCGACCACGAAGGCAGAACTCTTGCGTATGATCGCCGCGGCCTACGGTAGATCAGACCTTCAAATCGTCGACGCCCACGCGCCGCAGACGGTCATCAACGTGCTCGACACGCAGGACCGAGAGCTCAACGAGGCGCTCTGGCGGGCGGCTGGCTATGACGCACCACCTACGTTGGGTGCCGCCATCGTGGAGATGAGCCGGCAAGAGCCTCTCGTTTGATCCCTGGGGAGAATGACAGCGCCTCCACTCATGCCAACCGGCTTCATCGCCGACGCCTTCTGTGGTTCTGAATCCAAGACGCTTGGCCATCGTGCTAGGTGTACGACCGGATGTGATCCGAGCCTGCCTGATCCTTAACGCCGTTCGATCGGACCCACACAACGATGTGCGCTTCATCTGGTCCGGGCAACACTACTCCGACAACCTCAAGGACACTTTCTTCCGGGAGCTCGGCGTGAAGCCTCCGGAGATCGAACTGAACGCCGGAGGCGAGACCGATGCCGAGATCATCGCGGCGGTCATAACCAGGCTCTATCGGGCCCTGGACGAGCTCAGGCCGGAGGCCGCCGTGTTCCTGGGCGACACGAACACGGTGATGGGATCGCTCGCGGCGGCCCAGCTGAACATCCCGGTCGTCCACATCGAGGGGTGCATGCGGGCCTACGACTGGCGCATGCCGGAGGAGAAGTACCGGACGGTCGTCGATCACCTCTCGGACGTCATCTACACATACTTCGACGAGTACAAGCGCCAGGGCATCGACGAAGGCCTCAACCCAGAGAGCATCGTGGTCGTCGGCAACCCGATCGTGGACGTGCTCAACCGCTACTACTACGAGCGACAGGGCTATTACGAGCGGCTCGCGTCCGACGCCTTCTTCCGGAGCCGCGGCCTGGTCAAGGGCGAATACTACCTCATGACGTGCCACCGGCGCGAGAACGTCCACATCCTCTCCTCGCTCAGGCGCATCCTCGACCTCGTCGGCTCGACGCCGCGCCGCGTGTATTTCGCGGCGAGCTATCGCACGCAGAAGGTGATCCGCGAGAACCATCTCGCCGTTCCGCCCAACGTCACCGTCGTCGACCCGATCGGCTACGAGGAGATGCTCGTGCTGATCACGCGAGCGCGCGGGGTGATCACCGATTCGGGCACAGTAGTGGAGGAGACGTGCGTGCTGCAGGTCCCTTCACTCCAACTCCGAAAGGCCACGGAGCGGCCGCAGGTCTACGACGTCGGCTCGAGCGTAAAGTTCGACCCCGCCGAACCCGAGCGATACTCCGTCGCCGAGACACTGCGGCGACTCGAGGCGCTCCACGGGCGAACCTGGCCCAACCCCCTCGGCGATGGCAAGTCGTCCGAGCGAATCGCGGGAGATCTCCTGGCGCGGCTCGCGGAGGGCCGGTTCGCGCGGCACAAGCCGTCCGACTACCACCTCGAAATCCGCCGCTCATTCCGCGAGGACGGGTTGCATCCCTAGGGGGGTCGGACGTCCTCCCATGCGGATCCTGATGCTGACCGACCGGTTCCCGCCAGAAGCCCGCGCCAACGCGCACCTGTTCCACGAGCTGGCCACCGGCCTTGTCGAGCGGGGTCACCGAATCGGTGTCGTGACGCGGATGCCCGGTGACTATGTGCCGTCCGGCCGCCCAGCACAGCTGGCAGTTCAGGCCCGCGAGCGGATGGACGGCATCGACGTGATCCGGGTTCGAGGGCTGACCGCGCTCCGTCAGTCGCCGCTCATGCGGGGGCTGGACCAACTCGCCATCGGCGTGACGTTTGGCTGGGCGGCCCGGACTTGGCCCGGCGCCGACGTCGTCCTCGTCTATTCGCCTCCGCTCCCACTGGTAATCGCGGGACTGCTGTACCGCCGGTTCACCCGGGCACCCTACGTCCTGAACCTGCATGACCTCTACCCGCAGACGGTGGTCGACCTCGGCCTCCTGCGGAACCGGGCGTTGATCGCAGTAGCACGGCGCTTGGAGCGGCTCGCGTACCGCTACGCCGCAACGATTGTGGTGCCGGCGCCGCGCAGCCGGGACGTCCTCCTCTCGGTGAACGGCGTCGGCGCCGACAAGATCCGGCTGATCCCGAACTGGGCCGACCTCGAGCGCGTCGTGCCCGGACCTCGCGAGAACGGGTTCAGACGAGCTCATGGGGTGACGGGGAAGTTTGTCGTGTCGTACGCCGGAGTCATGGGCTTTGCCCAGGATCTCGCGCCGGTCGTCGAGGCGGCTCGGCGGCTCCAGGACCGGACGGACATCGTCTTTTTCTTGGTCGGCGAAGGGGTCTACGTCGATCGGTGGAAGCGGATGGCCCGTGACCTGCCGAACGTGCGGTTCATGCCGATGCAGGCCAAAAGCCAGTATTTCCAGATCTTGCAGGGCTCCGACGTCTGCCTCGTTCCGCTGGCCCGCGCTCTCGACTCGCCGGCGATCCCCGGGAAGATCCAGAGCATCATGGCGGTGGCGCGACCGGTGCTAGCGATTGTGAACCCGTCCGGGGACGCGGCGGACTTGATCACCAGGAGCCGCTGCGGCATCAGCGTCTCGCCCGAGCGACCGGACGAGGTGGCGGCGCGGATTCTCCAACTCTACAACGATCGAACGGTCGGCGAGACGCTGGGCGCCAGCGGGCGCGCCTATGCCGAGCAGAACTTCTCGCGGCGACAGGCGGTGGACGACTGGGAAGAAGTCCTCGCCGCGGTCGCGGGAAGCAGGCAGGAGCGGAGGGGGCCATGACCACTGCCACCAGTGGTCATGGCCTTCGGCTGTGTCTGTTTCCTACTGGAGGGTCAGGAGGACCAGGATCTCGCTCTGGCCCTGCGTCAGGGGCTCCAGCGCCTTGCCCAGCAGCGTTCCTGGCTGGATCTGCGTCGAGTCCGCGTTCTTCGCGCGCATCGCGTGACCCGGCGTAGGGCTCGTCACGAGCAGGTCGCCGATCGCAACAGGGCCGTAGCTGGCATCGACCTTCACCTTGACCCGCCCACTGTGGGCAACCTGGACCTTGTCATCCGCCTTCTCACCCAGCACCAGACCGGGTCGCGGCGACACGACACCAGCGACCAGCGGGTCGAAGCCCTTGCTTCCCTCAACCACTTGATTGACGGTAGCCGGGTCGATGACGACGACGGTGCCAGCTGTCAGTCGACGCGGCGTCCGCACCCACTCGGCGACGTCCTGATACTTCGCCGCAAGGTTGCCGTCGGCCCTCACATCACCCGTGACGTGGAGCATCGCTGCCGGGTTCGACGTCCCGATGCCGACGGAGCCGTTACCCCTTATCACCAGCTTGTCCGTCATTCCACCGCCAGCGTTCGTTCCGATCGCGACGCGACCTGAAGAGGGCCCGTCTTGGGTGACGTAGATCTGCCCAATATTCGTCAGAACTCCAGTGTCCGAGTAGCCGTCGGCGAAGAAATTGAAAAGGACCCGCGAGGCGTTGTAATTGGACAACTGCTGCGAGCCCAGACCGCCAGCCACCCCGTCGCTGCGCGTGTTGACCAGCTGGCTGTTGAAGACATCGAGCTTGTAGCTGGGGTTTGGCGTCATGGTACCAATGCCTACGGAGGTCCCGGAATCCTGAATCGTCGGTCCGATGTTCCCGGCCCAGACCAACGCCGCGGCCGACAAGCATCCGCTCACGACCAGCAAGGATGCTCTCGCGAAGAGCCAATTCCAACGCTTCACCCTTTCGGTCAGCATTGCTCGTTCCCCCTTTTCGCGTCAATCGCGTGAAAGACCAGGTGGCCCCTCGCGGTCGCGGTCTGGCTACTTGCCCACGCGAGAATACACCAGACATCGAACGGTGCACAGGCAATGCCATTACAACGATCGAGGGAGGAATGGGAGAAATCTTCGAAATCTCAGGATTTGAGCAGACTCGACTACGATCAGTGTGGCATACGAGTGTCACGCTCGAGGATGAGCCCGTTCCATTCTGGCATCCTCTGACATCCTCCGCCGTGAGAATGGGCGGCCCCTCGTCCATTTGCGTCCGACGTCAAGGCCCCGACGTGACGATCGATCCATCATCTTTGCGGTCCCATGGCGTCCCCAATGGTGACGACGACGCGCCGCCGAGAAGCACCCATACCTCCAACTGAGGTTCACCAGATGGGTCGGGCAGTGCGGCCAACCCGGCCGACATGGCAGCTTGAAGGGTGGCCGTGATTCGCCCCTCATGGGGTAGTCTTCCCATGGCCGCCACGACCCCTGTGGCCGGCGACGAACATCCTCCGCGAGTTCAGCGGCGGATGGTGGAGGCCAGCTTATGACGTCGTTTCAGCGCCTGATCTTCGCCGCGAGCATTGCCATCATCATCGCGGCGCATCCCGCTGCGGCACAGCCGCGGGACCTCATCAGGATCGCGTGCTCGGGGATCGATGACACGCGAGCCATCAATACCGCGCTTGCCGCCCTGGTCTCGACCGGCGGGACCGTCGAGATCCGGCCTGGCATTTGCGTGGTCAATCAGGGGCGACTCGTCTATCGATCGGTCAAGCCCATCACGCTACGTGGGTCGGGCTGGGCGTCGAAGATTGTCTGGAGGCCGGCCCTGGACGCGCCCCTGCAGGACAAAGGTCTGATCAACCTTTCGGGCGTTGGACCTGCTGCCGACGAGCATCTCGCTCAGGCTGTCATTCGCGATCTCGCCATCGACTGCGGAGGCTCGCGCCAGGCGCCGTACGACATCAACAAGCGGTGCGTGAACATCTACAACGCCGACAACGTGTCCATCCTGGACAGCCAGATCAAGGGTGCTATCGGTGAAGCGATCGGGATCGGCAACTTCGGATCGCGGGCGACGCCGGGCACGAGCGCCCTCGTGCAGGGGAACGAGATCGTCGACTTCGGGCAGGTCGGGATCAACCCGAACAACTTCTCGACGCGGATCATCGGAAACCGGATTCATCGCGGAGTCGTGGGTATCGAAGCGGGTCGCTCGAGCATCGTCATCGTCGGCAACGAGCTGGCCGATCTCACCTCGCACGGTATCGCACTCTCATCGGTGGGCGGTTTCGTCGTCGCGAACAACCTGCTGCGCAACACCATGACCTTCAACCCGGGGTCGGTTCGCGGCGCCATCCTGGTCGTCGGAGGTGGCAGCAACGAAGCGTCGACCGTCGGCGTCATTGACGCCAACGTCATCATCGAAGACTTGCGTCACCCAAATCAGGTGGGCATTGCCCTGGAGCAGGGTACCGCGACGCAGACCAACAGTCGTATCCGAATCTCCAACAACGTTATCGACGGAGCCCAGCAAGGCATCTTCGCCGACAACCTCACACAGAGCTCCGTCTCAGGCAATCTCATAGCCGGCCACCGCGATCGCGGCAGCAGCACGGGCATCGAGCTTCTCGCCAGCCCGCGCGTCACGCGGAACGTGGTCGGCGGCAACGTACTCGTCGGGCCGTGGACGAATCGCGCGGTCGAGGACCAGAACCCCGTCGACCAGGGCAATCGTATCCACTCGAACGATGCACACTGAATCCGACGACTCTGGCGCCCGCTGGCTGTTGAGTCTTGTCAGGATTGACCCCGGACCTGCGTAGGGCGCTCACCGAAGCGTCCTGCGCGCCTTTCTTGTGGAAGGCCTCGTCGCTCGTGATGAATCCGACCATGATCACGGCCAAGCGCCTCTAGAGCAGATGCGCCACTTCGACCGATCCGTTTCGCTCGAGACTTTACAAAACAATTTTCTTGCCAAATCCGCTTCTTGGCGCGGCGCCGAGGGTTTCAAATTCGAGTAGCACCCAACCAGGCGCGCCTCGCAGTTGGGAGCTACCGGAACGACCGCGTGAGCTCTATCCGCACGAGATGATCGAAGCCATCCGCCCCGGATTGGAAGCCGCGGTTCTTGACCGAGCTCACCAGGTACTGCGCGAACAGCGTGTAGCGGTCCAGGAAACGATAAGAAACGTCGACGCCACCGCCGATGCGCTTTTCCTGGGCTCCCGGCGACGGATTCATCGTGCTGCCGATGATCGAGCGATCTACCTGGAACCCAAGCATCAGGTTGGGGAAAACTCGAGCAGTGGTACGGGCGAAAAGGTCGCGACCGTCGGTCCCGATGAAATCGGAGATAACGTGGCCACGCGTCCAGTACCCGTTGGTGAACTGACTGTGGTTGTACGACAGTCGGGACGTCTGCGCGTATTCGAACCGGCCGTCCAGCCACTCCTGCCCGAACAGCCCGAGTAGGTGCACCCCCCCGACGCCCCCGACCGTGCTCCCCTTCGGCAGGAAGTTCGAGGCCAGGAAGTGGCCGACGCCGCTACTCGGACCGCACCCGCCACAGGTGTCGTCCCAGTAGAACTCGCCATAGAGCCGGAGATCGCGGCTCGGAAAGAAGTAGCGGTCGAGGTTGCGGAAGCGCAGCTCGCCGTCGATGCTGAACAAGTTGTCCGTCCGCTCCTCCGGGTGGTTCGGGTCGTTGCCGAAGCTCGGGTTGAAGATGACCGCGGGATACTTGCTCAGCGGCAGATAGGGGCAGCAGCCGTCGAACATGACCGCACGGCTCGCGCCGAGCTCCATGAATGAGGCGGGCGAGACCGTGATCCGCATCCCCGCCAGCTTCGCGTGCGCGTGATCGCGACTATTTTCGAGCTGGGCGAGAAATGCCAGCAGCTTCATGGGCCCCACCCACTCGCCGATCCAGGGCAGCAGGAAGGGCTCGGCGCTGCCGAGCTTGATCTGGTCGAACGCCTGGGGGTTGTTCGAGAACAGGAGGGGGTTGCGATAGGCCGGGCCCCACTTGATGCTGTCGCGGCCGACGAGGAGCTCCACGTTGAAGAGCGTGAGCTTCACATAGCCGGTGGCGAGCCGCAGGGCCTGGTAGTCCACGTTCCCGAGAAACTCGGGCTGCACGTAGAACGTGAGAAAGTCCCCGATCTGCAGGCGACTTTCGAAGGTCAGGCCCCCGTTGAACCCGCGCTGGAACGTGCCGCCCTGCTCGTCGACCAGCGAGAGCTGACGGCTCGCGTAGCCGGCGAAGGCCAGGGCGCGGTCGACGGGGGTGAACGAGAAGGTGCCCGGCGCCGCCACCGCGTCGGGCACCTTTACGCCGAGCCCGGCCAGCTCTGACCTGAACTCCTCGATCAGGCGATCGAGCACCGGCTCCAGGTCCCGTCGCGTGTTGAGACCGCCGGAGTCGTCCCGGCGGATGCGCTCGATGGCCCGGGCGACGATCCGCGCCGCTTCCACGCGGCTGATCGGCTTGGTGTTCAGGAGCGTGCGGTCGGCCAGCCCCGCGGTCACCAGCCGCTCGAGATCGTCGTAGACCGCGTCCTGGTAGAGCGAGAAGCCGCCCCAGTTCTTGAGGGGCAGGTTCGTGCGGTCGCCCGCGTGGGCGCCGACCGGTAGGCCGAGCGCGACAACGAGCAGGAGCGCCAGCGTGAGCGACAAGCCCGCGGCTGAGCGCAAATATCCGCCCACACCAAGCATCGAGCGTACAGCATAGCGTAGCGAGGAGCGTCGGCCCGAGCACTCGTTCTGCTGCCCTCGGTTACACTGGCGCCACGTGCGTAGACCTCCCCGCCTGCCGGCCCTCGCTCTGCTCCTCGTCCTCGGCGCACCGTTCCTCTTCGTGAAGCTCGACATGCCCTTCCTCGACCCCGACGAGGGGCTCTACGCGACGATCGCGCTCGAGATGGCGAGAGACGGCGATTGGGTGATGCCCCACGCGAACGGGCTGCCGTACCTCGAGAAGCCTCCCCTCTACTTCTGGCTGACGGCGCTGACCTTCCGGCTCCTGGGCCCTTCCGAGTGGACGACGCGCCTCTGGTCGGCGCTGGCGGTGCTCGGCACGGTGCTCCTCACCTGGCGCATCGGGCGACGACTCTACGGGGAGGGCGCCGGCCTCCTGGCCGGAATCGTCATGGCGACGGTGGTCGGCAACGCCCTTTACGTCCGCAAGGCGTCGGCCGACCAGCTCTTCGTGTTCTGTCTCACCCTAGCGATCTACGGCTTCTTGCGTGACGCCGAGCGCGCCGACCGGGGGGGCCGGCGGTTCCTGCTGTTCTATCTCGGCATCGCCCTCGGCGTGCTCGCGAAGGGGTTCATCGGCATGTTCCCGCTCCTCATCGTCGGCCTGGGGCTGGCCCTGGTGCGACGGCTCTCCTGGCGAGACCTCAACCTGGCGCGCGGCGCGGCGCTCGTCCTCGTGGTGGCCGGGCCGTGGCACGCGCTGGTCGCCTGGCGCTCCCCGACACTGTTCGGAGTGTACGTGCTGGACGCGCATCTCCTGCGCTTCTTCAATGCCCGGCGGTACGTCGAGGCCGACGTGCCGCTCTCGACGCTCGGCTTCCTGGCCGCAAGCTTCGTCTGGGCGTTTCCCTGGGGTGTCTTCAGCCTGGCGCGGCCGGAGCCGGGCCGCACGCCGCCCGCGCGCTGGCGTCCGGTCATCGTGCTCTGGCTGGTCCTCGTGGTGGGCGTGTTCGCGCTCTCGCGTTTCAAGCACGAGTACTACGCGCTCCCGGCGTTCCCGGCGCTCGCGGTGCTCGTCGGCGCCGCGTGGTCCGGCGGGCGAGACATCGGTCGGTGGCTCGCCCTCGGACTCATCGGATGCGCCGCGGTCGGTCTCGGCGCCCTCTGGATCGGCGCCGGGCCGACCGCCGGGCAAGTGCTGGACGGGCTGGCCGAGCTGAACGCGTACTACCGCATCCTGCGCGACCAGAAGGTTCCCCTCCCGTTCGAGCCCCGGGAGTTCGGCGTCCTGCTGCAGGGCCTGGGGTGGGTCCTGCTCGTGGGCTGGGGGCTGGCGACCGTCTGCTGGGCTCGTGGCTGGCGGCCGACCGCGTTCGCCTCGCTGGTCGGCGTCGCGGGCACGATCACGCTGCTGATCTTCAGGCTCCTCGACGTCGTCGAGCCCCATCATTCGGTGAAAGAGGTGGCACAGGTCATCAACGCTCAGGCGGCGCCGGCCGACGTGCTCGTCCTCGAGGGCTCCCTCTCGTACGGCGGAGCCCTGCCCTTCTACACGCGGCGCCGTCTCCTCCTCGTGAACGGCGCCGTGGATTACTTCTCGATCACGGCCAGGCTCCCCGAAGCGCGCGGCGTCTTCATCGACACCGGCGAGATGCAAAAGCTCTGGGAGGGCCCGCGGCGTGTCTTCCTCGTGGCGCATCGTCCGTTCGATCGCGGTCTGATCGCTGCGCTTCCGTCAGCAAGCGTGCACGACCTCGGAGGTCACGGCGGGAGCCACCTCTTCTCGAATCGCTGAGTTGTTCTCGAATCGATGCGCGCGTGCGCAAAGTGATGAAACTGAAGCTTTCCTAAAAATGAGATGTCAGATACGAGGACGTATTGTCCTGGGGCGACGATCACGTGACACTTGGTCTCCGCGCCGTCGTCGCGCTCTCATATTCGACACGACGGCTCGAGCGTCCACGATCACACATAGTTACGACGCTCTGGCTCGAATCCATGCACGCTTGGCACTTTCCGTGCACAAAATTCCCTGTACAGGGAAGACCCCTTCTCGAAAGGGCAAACCCGTCGTGAGGCGGGGACGCAAAGCCACGGGTCAGACAACGGGTCTGATAGCCGGGCTACCGAAAGAGGGGTAGTGATCGCCCGCCGGGACATGGCGGTCTTCCTCAAGGGGAGATCACGTTCATGTCCGACCGGCGATGGCCCCTGGCTTCCGGGCTGGCCCTGGCTGGAATTCTCTTCGCGACTAATCCGGCGGTCGCCGGAGTGCTGGACGCGTCGTGGACCGCTCCCACCACGAACACCGATGGGAGCCCGCTCACCGACCTCGCGTCCTATCGGGTCTACTTTGGAACCTCGGCTACACCGTGCCCCAGCGGCACCTTCGTCTCGGTTCCGTCTCCCAGCCCGACACCGCCGGCCGGCCAGACGGTCGGCACGCGGCTCACCGGCCTGACCAACAACACCGCCTATAACGTCTCCGTCGTCGCCGTGGACACGGGCGGTAACCCTAGCGCGTGCTCGGCTATGGCCACCGGCACCGCGAACCCCGATATCACCGTCACCCCGACCGCCACGGTGGCCTTCGGCAGCGTCAACATCGGGAGCTTCGCCGAGCAAACCCTCACCGTCCAGAGCAACCGCGCCGGTGTGACGGGCACGGCCTCCGTGCCCGCGCCGTTCACCATCGTGTCCGGCAGCCCCTTCAACCTCAGCGTCGCCGGCGCGACCCAGACCGTGACCGTCCGCTTCACCCCGACGAACACGACGCTCGCCAGCGTGAACGTCAACTTCACGGCGGACAGCGACTCGATCTCGCGGCTGGCGACGGGTACCGGCCTGCCGATCGGGCCGACGCTGACGGTCACCAAGTCGGGCGCGGGCACAGGAACCGTCACGAGTAATCTCCCCGGCATCAACTGCGGCACGGCGTGCGCGGCCTCGTACGCAACCGGCACTCCGGTCACCCTGACCGCCACGCCCGCAACCGGCTCAACGTTCATGGGCTGGACCGGCGGCTGCAGCGGCACGGGTACCTGCGTCGTGACGATGAGCGCCGACACGACGGTCACCGCCGCCTTCATCGTTCAGTCCTTCGACCTGACCGTGAACAAGTCCGGTACGGGCACCGGCACCGTCACCAGCGCACCCACCGGCATCAACTGTGGCGCGACCTGCTTGTTCTCGTTCAGCTTCAACACCCCGGTCACCCTGACCGCGACGGCCGCGACCGGCTCCACCTTCACGGGCTGGAGCGGCGCCTGCACCGGTAGCGGCTCCTGCGTGGTGACGATGAACGCGGCCAAGACGGTGACCGCCAACTTCACGGTGCCGACCTTCGTCCTCACCGTGAGCAAGACCGGCGCCGGCACCGGCACCGTGACGAGCACCCCGGCCGGCATCAACTGCGGCGCGGCCTGCTCGTTCGCGTTCAACAACAACACCATGGTGACCCTGACCGCCGCGCCCGCGGCCGGCTCCACCTTCACGAGCTGGAGCGGCGCCTGCACCGGTAGCGGCGGCTGCACCGTGACGATGAGCGCGGTCCGGGCCGTCACGGCGAGCTTCGGGGTCTCCACCGTGACCTTCACCGACGATCCCCTGGTCGCCCAGACCACGGTCGTGAAGGTCGTGCAGGTGGCGGAGCTGCGCACCGTGATCCAGCTGGCGCGGGCACGGAACGGGCTCTTTGCGTTCCCCTGGGGCGATACGCTGACCGCCAGGACGACTCAACTCAAGGCGGCTCATATCACCGAGCTTCGGACGGCGATCAACCAGATCTATCAGAGGATCGGGAGAACGGTGCCGACGTACACCGACCCGACCCTCGTGCCCGGCCAAACCGTGGCCCAGGCCGCCCACATCCAGGAGCTGCGGAGCGCCGTCAGCGCACTACCCTAGTCGGCGATAGCCGGCCGAGCGAGTCTTTGTCGCTCGAATTCTGCCGACGTAGACGGACTCCACGATTGTCGCGGATCGGAGAACAGCCAAAGCCGCTCACATCCAGGAGTTGCGCAACGCCGTGAGCGCTCTGTAGCGCGCGCGGCAACGCTGTCCGAAACCCGCTCGACCGTTTCCGACGCACGACCTACTTGTCCCAACACAGACAATGTCCCAACGAAGACGAATTGATCTCTAGCAGAACGAATTGATTCGCGGGGTCACGTCGGGCACTCGAAGAAGATCGACCGTAAGCGCGTCGTCTACAGCGACACGAAGATTCTCAGCGATAAGAATCACTCCACGATGATTCTCAATTTCGAGATGCCAGAACCGATCGCGTAATGGCGCAAGTGACGCGTGCGTGACACGTGCATCACGCGCGCGTGTGCCATCACGCCGAGCGTGTCAGCGTTGAGCTCTCACGGATCCAATCACTTATGACGTTCTGATTCCAATCGACCATTGCGTGGCATCAGCGATGCAACCTGCGCATCTCAATCATGCGATGGCGACTGGGTCTCGGTCTGGCTCTGGGCATCGTCGTCTTCGTGACGCATCCAGGAAGCGCAGCAATCCTGGATGCGACCTGGACTGCGCCCACCACGAACACCGACGGAAGCCCACTCACGGATCTCGCTTCGTATCGCGTCTACTACAGCACTGGAAGCACTCCCTGTCCGGGACCTACTTTCTTTCCGGTCGCGTCGTCAACATCTAGCCCCCCTCCGGGTCAAGCGGTCACATTCAGACTCACGGGGCTCTCCGCTGGCACGACCTACTTCGTGGCGATCACCGCGGTGGATTCGGGTGGTATGGAGAGTGCCTGCTCGCCGGTGGCAAGCGCCGCCGCGCGAGTCACTTTTTCGGTAAGCCCGACCAGCACGCTGAACTTCGGGAGCGTGAACCTGGGCAGCATCGCAGACCAGACCTTCACGGTGCAAAACACAATCGGTGGAACCGTATCCGGGACGGCATCAGTTCCTGCTCCTTTCAGCATCGTGTCCGGGAGTCCCTTCACCGTCGTCGGACTGAACACGACCCAAACGGTGACGGTGCGCTTCACTCCAACCACGACCGCGACCGCGACCGCGAATATGACCTTCACCTCGAGTGGAGACACGGTCTCCCGAGTCGTATCCGGCAGCGGGGTTGATGCGGGTCTTCCTACTGTCACCATCACGACTCCCACTACAAATCCGACCTTCAGCACGAGTAGTCCCACACTGACGCTGGGGGGCACCGCGTCCGACGCGGTTGGTGTGACCCAGGTGACGTGGGTCAACGATCGCGGTGGCAGCGGGACCGCGACGGGAACGACGAGCTGGACGGCGAGCGGTATCTCGCTTCAGACCGGTGTGAACGTGTTGACGGTCACGGCGCGGGACGCTGCCGGTAACCTCGCGACGGCCAGCTTGACCGTCACCCTGACGTCGACGTTCTCATTGACGGTCTCCAAGACAGGCGCCGGCAGCGGGACAGTGACGAGCAGCCCGGTCGGCATTTCCTGCGGCGCCACGTGTTCCGCGCCGTTTGCCAGTGGCACCGCCGTCACCTTGACCGCCACCCCCGCCGCCGGCTCCACCTTCTCCGGCTGGACCGGCGGTGGCTGCTCCGGCGCCGGTACCTGCACCGTCACGCTGAGCGCCGCCACCACCGTCGCTGCGACGTTCGCCCTTCAGACCTTCACGCTGACGGTGAGCAAAGCCGGCGCCGGCGCCGGGACCGTGACCAGCAGCCCGGCCGGCATCGCATGCGGGGCCACGTGTTCCGCAGCGTTTGCGAGCGGTACCTCCGTCACCTTGACCGCCGCGCCGGCCGCCGGCTCCACCTTCTCCGGCTGGAGCGGCGTGGGCTGCTCCGGCACCGGCACCTGTACCGTCACGCTCACCGCCGCTACTACTGTCACCGCCACCTTCGCCCTCCAAGCCTTCACGCTGACGGTGAACAACGCGGGCTCCGGAATCGGGACGGTGACGAGCAGCCCCGCTGGCATCTCTTGCGGCGCTACATGCATCGCCGCCTATGCCGGCGGCACCACCGTGATCTTGACCGCCACCCCGGCCGCCGGCTCCACCTTCTCCGGCTGGAGCGGCGGTGGCTGCTCCGGCACCGGCACCTGCACCGTCACCCTGAACGCCGGTACCACCGTCACTGCGACGTTCGCAATTCCAACCTTCACGTTGACGGTGAGTAAGTCCGGCGCCGGCGCCGGGACGGTGACCAGCAGCCCGGCCGGCATCACCTGCGGCGCGACGTGTTCCGCGGCGTTCGCCAGCGGCACCGCCGTCACCTTGGCCGCCACGCCCGACGCCAGCTCCACCTTCACGGGCTGGACCGGCGGCGGTTGCTCCGGCACCGGTACCTGCACCGTCACGCTCACCGCCGCCACCACCGTCACCGCCGGTTTCGTCCAGCAGTCCTTTGCCCTCAGCGTGACCAAGACGGGCACCGGCAGCGGCACCGTGACCAGCGCCCCCTCCGGCATCTCGTGCGGGGCTACTTGCTCGGCCTCGTTCACCATCGGCACCGCCGTCACTCTGACCGCGACGCCCGCCGCCGGCTCCACCTTCTCCGGCTGGAGTGGCGGCGGTTGCTCCGGCACTGGCACCTGCACCGTCACGATGAGCGCGGCGCAGACGGTCACGGCGACCTTCGCTCTGCCGTCCTTCACGCTCACCGTAAGCGAGACCGGCACTGGCAGCGCCGCAGCAGGTATCGTTGGCGAATACATCGAAAGCCAAATCACCGGCTCCCCCGTCTCGATAGTGACCAATACCCCGAAGAACCTCACCAGCATAACCCTATCCGCTGGCGATTGGGATGTCGAAACCTACATCGTCTTTAATCCTGATACCACCACCAGCGTCTCTAATGCCATAGCTAGTATATCCACAGTTACCAACACCCTCAGCTTTGCATTTGTCTCCCATCCAACTCCTGCCTTTGTTCCAAATGTTAACATTAGTTTAGCTACGACGCCAATCCGCTTCAGCGTTGCTGGGTCTACCATCGTCTACTCTGTAGCATATTCTACATTCACCGTAAGCACTATGGCTGTAACTGGCTTGCTCCGCGCTAGGAGGGTGCGTTGATGTCATACTATGCTCCAGCATATGCGTTAGCGATCCTACTCTCGGCATTGGTCTTGCTAGCGACCGCAGGCACAATCATCTACAGGGCCCTGGCATGACCGACACCGATAACACTATCCGCAGCGGCGACCGCCATCCGCCAGAGGTCTACCTCGAACGCATCTCCAAGGACATGAAGCTGGTTCGCGAGATGATGGTTGAGGTCGTCAACTACATGCGGGACGCGGAGTCCGAGGTCCCCGAGAAGATGCGTAGGTTCATCATGTACATGCACGATGTCCACGACATCATCCACCTCTATCATGAGAACGGCCAAGCAGTCCCTCGTCATGTCATGGAGGAAGTAGAACGCTGTGATGATCGCTATCGCCAACTCCTCCTCGACATGCACACCGATGGCGGCACCTTCGAGAAGGTCCGTCGGGACATGGCCGCTGATCCCCTCAATCGCTGGGACCATACTCGCCAACTATCCAAACCAAAGGAGAAGACATGAAAGACGGAAGAGCAAGCTTTAGCGGACCTGCTGGTCGCAAGATCGAACCCAACTCCCGCGCGGTGAACCCCGGCGGAGCCGACGCTCTCGGTCAGCAGTTCGGGAACAAGACCATGGATGGGGTCATTGCCAATCCACGCATCACTCCTCTCTACGACGGCAAAGGCTATGAAGCCCCAATGATCCGCTCTACCTCACGCAAATCCGGCAGCCAAGGGAGCTACTAATGACCAAACAAACCACATGGTCCGTTGAGGACTTAGGCCGAGTTCATCTGCTCCTTCGCATTGTTCACGATGCATCGGCGGTAGGCCCTAGCATGAGCAACGTCACTGCCTATGCGGCGGCAGAACTCAAGACTATCAATGATGATCTTGGCATTCACTTGGCAGAACAAGCCAAGGTCAAAGCCGCTGAACATGCCAAGCATGTAGCAGACACTAAGGCCAAGGCAGAGGCTGAAGCTAAGGCAGCTGAGAAGCCAGTTCCTGAGACTATACGCCC
>Ga0137403_10000566_pt1 | contig 47919 bp, 46 predicted proteins | sample CZOMad2_1_16fung_FD_122057 | JGI IMG/M metagenome (GOLD analysis project Ga0137403, IMG submission 122057) | Vadose zone soil fungal communities from Angelo Coast Range Reserve, California, USA - CZOMad2_1_16fungal (Hybrid Assembly) | ecosystem: Environmental > Terrestrial > Soil > Vadose zone... | reverse complement strand
TCGCGCCCATATCTACGGATATGGACGCTCCCTGCGTCCTCCCCAGGGAACGACCATCGCGCCCCGGCGACGAGCGGCATTCCGCCAAACCCTCCCGGGCACCGCAGTACGCTACTGGCGTGGCCGTCCGAGTTCGCTTTGCGCCGAGTCCGACCGGCTTCCTGCACATCGGCAGCGTCCACACGGCGCTCTTCAACTGGCTCTTCGCCCGTCACGAAGGCGGCGAGTTCTTGCTGCGGATCGAGAACACGGACACGAGCAGGGAAGTCGAGGCGGCGACAGACCAGATCCAGGAGTCGCTGCGTTGGCTCGGTCTCGACTGGGATGGCGAAGTGACCTTCCAGCTCGACCGGATGCCCCAGGCGCAGGAAGTGGCGAACCGCCTCGTTGCGGAGGAGAAGGCCTACGAAGACGACGGCGCGATCCGCTTCCGCATGCCCGACGAGGGCGCGACCGCCTGGGACGACCTGATTCTCGGCCGGATCGAGTACCCGAACGAGAAGCTCGAAGACGTCGTGCTCGTCCGCTCGGACGGTCGGCCGACCTACAACTTCGTGTCGCCCCTCGAAGACATGCTCGACGGGATCACGGACGTGATCCGCGCGCAGGACCATGTGCCGAACACGCCGAAGCAGCTGCAGATCCTCGCCGCGATCGGAGCCGAGCTACCTCGGTACGCGCACGTCCCGCTACTGAACGGGCCTGACGGAAAGAAGCTCTCGAAGCGGCATGGGGCGATCACCGTCGAGGAGTTCCGCGCCGCCGGGTTCATCCCGGAGGCGCTCCTCAACTATCTCGCGCTCCTCGGTTGGAGCTACGACGACCACACCGAGGTGATGAGCCGCGACGAACTGATCCAGCGGTTCTCGCTCGAGCGGGTCGGGAAGAGCGCCGCCACATTCGACTACGAGAAGCTGATCCACCTGAACGGGCTCTACCTGCGGACGCTGCCGCCCGACGAGTACGCCGACCGCCTGGTCGCCTACCTGCGGGAGCAGGGCTACGACTGGCACGAGGACCTCGTTCGCAAGGTTGCGCCGCTCGTGCAGGAGAAGATCGCCACGCTGGGGGAATTTCCGGGCTTCGCCCGCTTCTTCTTCGAGCGCGTGCCGCCCGTGGAGCCGCTCGAGGACGGCGCCGTCCTGCCGGTGGCGGCCGAGGTGCTTGCGCAGGTCGAGCCCTTCGAAGCGGCAACGATCGAGGCCGCGCTACGTGAGCTGGCGGAACGGCTCGGTCTTAAGCCGCGTCAGGCCTTCCAGCCGATCCGACTTGCCCTGACGGGGTCGAAGGTCTCGCCGGGCCTCTTCGAGAGTCTCGAACTGCTCGGGAGGGACGAGTCGATCGCACGGATCAGCGCTCCGGGAAGCGGCTTCGGGGGCGCGAGCGGGTCGAGCGCTCGCTGAAACTCGAGCCAGGCGCGGCGGCGAAACTGCGTGGTAGGACGTGGCAGCAGCTCATTCATCGAAAGGCCGGTCCGCAGAACGACGTTTACGACTTCTGAGCTATAAACGCCCGAGCAGGCGAAATGGTTACGGCCGCGCCGAGTAAACGAGGACGCCGCTCGCGAAGAGCGCCAGCCCCAGAGCCCAGACCGGCCAGAGCTGGAGGGTGGCTCCGGTGGCGAAGACCGTCGCGCCCGTGAGGGCGAGAACGGTCGCCGCCAGCGCATCGCCGCGCGCGGTTGGCTCGGGCTCGGTCTCGAGCTCGGCCGGCAGCGGCTTCGGGGTCGCCACGCGTAGCCGGGCAAGCCGCACCCTGAACAGCGCTCCCCGCCACTCGGGCAGCAGCGGTTCTGCCGCGATGCCGCCGCCGTGCTCGAGCACCTCGGCGATCTCCGCGGTCGCGTCCCGGGCGCCCGCGAGAGCCGCGGCGAGCTCGGCGTGCGCGATCTCGGCACCGGCGGGAGGGCGTAGGCCCAGTGCGAGCTCGCTGGCGGCGTGCAGCGCGTACTGAAGCGACGGAAGCCGATCGAGCACGCTGTCCTCGTCGAACAGCTCGGCCGGATCGCCGGCGATCGACTCGAGCTCGGTGAGCGCCCAGGAGAGTCGTTTCCACAGGCCGGTGAGCGCTGCTGCGTAGCCCTCACGCTGCCCACTCGCGACGCCCGGTCTCACAGCGCGATCTTACAGCCGAAACGTTCGTCTCCGTCCCATTCGGGGTGGACGGCCCAGCGCGGTTCAGCGGTCGCGCCGCCAAGTCGGCGCGACTGTTCATCGGCATCGCAAGCGATGCCTCGGCGCTACAGTGACTGCCGGCCATGGGTGGAGACGGACACACCGTGCTTGTCGTCGACGACGACGACAGCCTGCGAATGCTCTGCCGCGTCAATCTCGAGCTCGAGGGATACCGAGTGCTCGAAGCGCCGACGGTCGAGCTCGCCCAAGAGCTGCTCCGGGACGACAGCGTCGACGTCGTGCTGCTCGACGTGCATGTCGGCTCAGGCGACGGGTTCAAGGTGCTCGGCGAGATCGGCGGCGAGCGCGTCGCTCTCTTCACCGGCAGCTACGAGGTCGACGAGCAACGCGCGGCTGAGGTCGACGCGGTGCTGCGGAAGCCGTTCACGCTTACCGACCTCTCAGAGACGGTCGGCCGGCTTGCAGCTGGCGAATCGCGCTTGCGCTAGATTGCCTCGCCCTATGAGCGTCACCGCCGTTCGCACACCGGCCGAGTACGAGTCCCAGCTCCGCCGCTACCTCTATGACCGCTCCGAGGAAGGGCGCGCGGTCCGGGTCGGCGAGAAGGAAGTCTCGGAGCGGGCGGAGATCGTCGCGCGTTACCGCGATCTCTTCAGCCGGGACCAGCTCGATGCACTCCGTGCGGCCGAGCAAGAGGCCGCCGATGACAACGACCGCGAGCGCCTCTACCGGCTGCGGAAGACTTGCGAGGCCGGAGTCGTCTCAGCGGAGCTGGCGGAGCGCGAGGACGCGCTCGAGAACGCCATTCTCGCGGCCCGGGTCGAGTTCGAGGGCGAAGAGCTCCCGATCCGCTCGGCGCAGGCGAAGCTTGCGGTGCTCCCGGACTACGGGGAGCGGGAAGAGCTCGGCGAGGCGGCGGGCGACCGCTCGGCGGAGTTCAACGCTGAGCGGCTCGACGTGCTGCGCGCGGCCGAGGAGCTCGAGGCCGAAATCTCGGGCGAGCCCGATCCCGTCGCCCGAAACGAGGAGGAGAAGGGGATCTCGCTGCGGGAGCTCGAGGCCGTGCTCGCGCAGGCGAGCGAGCGCTCGACCGGCCCATACGTACTCCTCCGCGACCGCTGGTTCGAGCGGCTGCTCGGCCCGGACCGCGCAAAGGTGCCGTCGTCGTATCACGTCGCTTACCTGCGGCGTCTCTCGCCGCTCGAGTCGACGTACACGAAGGACCGCGCCGTCGAGGTCTGTATGGACACGGTCAAGCGCCTCGGCTTCGACCTCGAGAACGAGCCAAACATCCGCCTCGATCTCGACGACCGGCCGCAGAAGTCTCCACGCGCCTGCGTGATCCCCTCGGATCCGCCGAGCGTCGTGCATCTGATCACGCGCGCCCAGGGCGGGCTCCACGATTATCAGGCGTTCCTTCACGAGGCGGGCCACGCGCTCCATTACGCGGGCGTCGACCCGAATTTGCCCTACACGTTCCGGAACATCTCGCGTGACCACGCGCTGACCGAGATCTACTCCTACATCTTCGAGGCGATTACCCGCGAGCCCGAGTGGCACGCCGAGTACTTCGGGCTCTCCGACGAGGAGGCGGCACGGAATGCGGAGGCCACGAGTTTCCTCGAGGCCGTGCTCTTCCGCCGCTACACGGCCAAGCTCCAGTTCGAGCTCGACTTCTGGTCGCGATTCAACGAGAACGGCGGCGGGCCGGACGGTTACGAGGAGCGCCTCACCGAGGCAACCGGTGTTCGTTACCGCGCCGACGCCTACCTCGCCGACATGGACGGCGGCTTCTACTCGGCCGACTACCTGCGGGCGTGGATCCGGTCGGCGCAGCTGCGTGACTACCTCGTTCGCGAGATCGGCCAGGACTGGTGGCGGAATGCCGAGACCGGCGATCGCCTGCGCGCGCTGTTCTTGGAGGGAACGCGGCCCTCGAGTGAGGAGATCGCCGCGCGGCTCGGCTACCAGCCGCTGGACACCGCGCCGCTGTCGCGCGAGCTCGGCGGCTAGGGAGCCTGAACCGTCTTCGAGGTCGCCTCGGCCCCTGAGGTTCCCAGGGCCTTGACCGCAAAGACCTTTGCGCCGCTCTTCAGCTCAACCTTCGTCTCGAAGCCGGTGCGCGCCGCGATCCTCACCGGCTTCAAGGTCACGGAACTCGAGCCGGCGAGCACCTGCCACTGCCTGACGTCCGTGGCGCCGTTCCAGCTCGCGTAGACCATCACGCGGCCAAGGCCGATCGTTTGCACGCCGATCGCAGGACGGGTGCGCGGTCGCCCGTGCCAGGTGAGCCGATAGGCGCGATAGGAATCGGCGCCCTTTGCGAAGTGGCCGTCGAAGACGACGTTGCCGTCTGCGTCGAATTCGGTGAACCAGGGGTTCTGGCCCCAGCCAACGAAGGCGTGGCCCTTGCGGAGCATCTGCACGTTTCCCTGGCTGCCGGAGAGCAGGTCCTCCGGGTGGACATACGCGTGCAGGAGCCTCACCTGGCGTGCGCGGAGGTCAATGCGAAGCAGCAGCGCGCGCGACTGCTTCGCGACGGCTGGGTTCGCCCCGTTGTCAAAGAGGGAGATCGTGGTTCGCGAGCGCCAGCGTGCGTCGTGCTGCCAGTTGAACGCCGTGCCGGGGCCGAGTGCGAGATCGCTGAGCTTGCCGCCGAGCCGCCACACGATGGCTCCGGTCCGGCGGTTGATCTCGTAGAGCGCGTGCGTATTCCGCCCGGAGATGAGGTACTTACCGTCAGGACCCAGCGCAACCGAGTTGATGTGGAAGTAGTCGAACGACTGCGAGCCGCTCCGCTGGGCGTACGACTCCGAAACCGGGACGTGAGCAAGCGCGCTCCACTGGAACAGCACCCGGCCGCTGGGGATGGCAAGCTCCTGAAAGCCGGAATCCATCGTGTCCCCGCGCTGGTCGTAAAACGTGATCAGCGCGGTGTTGCGGGCCGTGATGGTGAACTCGTGCTCGTCGCCGGCGAGGCCGTTCCCGGCGCGGAGGACGGCGATCCGACGGTAGGCGCTGTTGTAGATGACGTAGTGGCCGCTGCCGATCCCGAATGCGGAGTGGCCCTCCCACCAGGTCAGCACTTTCCGGCCGTGGTAGCGCTGAACCCGAAAGTCCGTCGCGCCGAGCGTCTGTGGATGGAACCAGACCGGCCTGCCGCGGTTGTCGAGGATTAGCGGCCCCTCCGGCTCGATCTTCTTCGGTGCAATGAAAACGTAGCCCGGGGCGAGGGCCTTTCTCTTGACGTCGATCGTCACCGCGGGCGGCGTGAGGTCGGGCCTCGAGACGAAGTGGAGGAGCTCAGGGTCCGCGGCCGTGTGCGCTGAGTCGCCGTACGCAGCTCCGGGGATGGCCCACCCGATGACCGCAAAGGCAAGAGCTTTCCGCAGAGATCCTCCCGTCGTCGGGGGGAGACTAGCGGCGCCTGCGAGCGCACGTGCCCGACACGAAACAGAGGCGCATACGGGATTCGAACCCGTGCCGCCGCCGTGAGAGGGCGGTGTCCTAGGCCACTAGACGAATGCGCCCGGCGGGGCCGAAGTCTAGCCGATCAAATTCAAGCGCCACTTTGAGTGGAAAGGCATCTGCCTGAAAAGAAGAAAACTGCGCGTGTGCGGGGATTTTCCGTCAGCTGCGGGGCTAGGATTCGAACCTAGACTACTCGGTCCAGAGCCGAGCGTCCTACCATTAGACGACCCCGCAAAGGGGGAGAAAAGTCTAGCGACTAGGTTTCGAGGCGGTAGCTCGGCAACAGCAGCTTCTCCGCCTCGCCCTCGATGTGGGCGATCACGTCGACGTAGGGCTCGAGCCCGGAGCCGCGCAGCTTGGCCCCGAGCAACTCGTCGACCTGGTAGATCCCGGACGAGTTGTTCATCGCGATCTCGATCCCGATCGGACGCTCGACGCCGTCCGTGATCACGACGTCGTCGATCGCGGCCGCCGAGAGCGAGTGGATCGAGACGCGGCCTCGCTCGAAGGGGATCCGCGAACGGCCCTTCGCCATGTCGAGCGCATCGGCGACCCTGACGATCCCGGCCTCGAGCGTCAGCGGCTTGCCGTACTCGCGGTGGCTGGTGATCGTGTGCAGGACCTCGGAAGCGATCACCGTCAGCTCGGGCTCCTCGTAGAGACCCTCGAGCAGCTGCCGCTGCTTCGGCTCGGCGAGGAAGAGGCTGAAGTCTTCATGGCCGTCGCGATGGACAGCCATCCCGATGCAGTGCAGCAGCGCGCCGAGCGTGACGACCACCTCGGCGTCCTCTCGCTCGAGGCCGTAGTCGGTGACAAGCGAGGGCTCGACCCCGTGCTTCGTCAGCTGTCGCAGGAGCTTCAGGGCGATGTTGGCCACGATCTGGACGTGCACCCACGAGTGGTCGTTGATCTGCATCCGGACGACTGCGTTTACGTTCGCGACGTGCCACCAAGCCTTGAGTTGCTTGTCCTTGTTGACCCGCTCGAGCAGCGTGCGGAGCTTGCGGTTCCCGCGGGCGGGCACCTTCAGCCGCATCCGCTCGACGGCTTGGGCAGGCGTCAGGCGGGTATCGAGTTCGGCCTCTTGGGAGACCGGCTGCTCGATGCGCTCTTCGGTCTGCTTGTCGAGCGCCATCGGTGGGAGCCTAAGCGCTAGGCCACGTCCTCCGCCCAATCCCCGTAGAGCGAGGTGTAAAGGCCCTGTTTTTGCATCAGTTCGACGTGGCTGCCCTGCTCGACGATCTGGCCGTGCTCGAGGACGACGATCAGGTCGGCGTCGCGGATCGTCGAGAGGCGGTGGGCGATGATGAACGCCGTTCGGCCGGAGAGGAGAAGGCGCAGGGCCTGCTCGATCTTCCGCTCGGTACCGATGTCGACAGACGAGGTCGCCTCGTCGAGGATCAGGATCCTCGGGTCGGCGAGCAGTGCGCGAGCCAGGGCGATCAGCTGGCGCTGGCCAAGCGAGAGCCGGCTTCCTCGCTCTTGCACCTCGGTCTCGTAGCCGTTCTCGAGGCGGAGGATGAACTCGTGCGCGCCGACAGCCTCGGCCGCTCGGACGATCTCCGCTGCGGGCGCGTCCGGCCGGCCGAAGGCGATGTTCTCGGCGACGGTGCCCGCGAACAGGAACCCCTCCTGCGGCACGATCCCGAGCTGGCGGCGGAGCGACGCCTGGGTGACGTCGCGAAGGTCGATGTCGTCGAACGTGATTCGGCCGTCGCGCGGGTCGTAGAAGCGGGCGAGCAGCTTCGCGATCGTCGACTTGCCGGCACCGGTGTGGCCGACGAGGGCAACCGTCGTTCCCGCCGGGACGTCGAGATCGAAGTCGGGCAGGACGTCGGGCCCATTGCCGTACCCGAACCGGACGCGCTCGAAGCGGACGTGCCCCACGACCGTCGGCAGCTCGCGCGCACCGGGCTTGTCAAGCACGTGAGGCTCCTCGTCCAAGACGTCCATGATCTTGTCGAGCGCCGCCGTCGCGGAGAGGAACGTGCTGTAGAGCTGCGAGAGCTGCTGCACCGGGTCGAAGAAGTTCTGGACGTAGAGCAGGAAGGCGAACAGGGTTCCGAGCGTCACGGCGCCCTGGAAGTAGAGGTGACCGCCGTAGCCGAGCACCACGGCGAGTGCGACGGTCGAGACGAGGTCGACGAACGGGAAGTAGACCGCGTTCAGGACGACCGTCTGCATGTTCGCGGCGCGGTAGTGCTCCGCGACCTCGCGGAAGTTGGCGGTGTTTCGATCCTCGCGCGTGAAGGCTTGCACGATCCGCATGCCCGCGATGTCCTCGGCCAGCGTCGCCGTCACGAGCCCGAGCCGCTCGCGCACCGCCGCATAGGCGCGCGAGGAGTAGATCCGGAACAGGATCGTGCCGACGCTCATGATCGGGATCACCGCGAGTGTCGCCAGCGCCAGCCGCCAGTCGAGGACGAGCAGCAGGATCGCGGTGCCGATCAGGGTCAGCGTGCTCTGCACGAGCGTCGTGACGCCGTCGGTGACGAGCTGGTCGAGGGCTTCGACGTCGTTCGTCAGCCGGCTGATGATCACGCCCGCACGGTTGCGTTCGAAGAAGCCGAGCGAGAGCCGCTGCAGGTGGCCGAAGAGCTTCATGCGCAGGTCGGCGAGGATCCGCTCGCCCACCCAGCCCGTCAGATACGTCTGCACATAGCTCATGCCCCAGTTCGCGAGCCCGGCGAACAGGAAGATGGCGACGATCACCCAGAGCGCGCCGAGGTTGTTCTTCTTGATCCCGTCGTCGATCGCGTACTTGGACAGGAAGGGTGGTGCGAGCGCGGTCGCGGTCGCCAGGAGCAGCGAGAAGATCGAGAGCGTCGTCCGCCTCCGGTAGGGCGCGGTGAGCCGCGCGAGCGTCGCCAGCCGCCGACGCGTCCGACGCCACGACCAGTCCTCGACCTCGGCGCCCCGCTGCATCGTCAGGTGGCTCCCGGCCTGCCAGACCCTCATCGCGCGCGACCTCTTACTTGTTCACGCGCGCATCCCCACCCCGGGTGGTGGCAGGTCCACCCGCCACCCGCGGCGAGCGTATCGCGGAAAAGCACACGTGTCTGTGCCGGGTCGGCGCCGAAACGGTGAATCATGCGACCTCCGCCTCTTCGGCTTCGTCGACGACAGCACGAGCCTCGACAGCATCGGCGAACTGGCGCTCGAGCAAGCCGTGCTCGTAGATGTCGCGGTAGACCTGGCTCGTCTCGAGCAGATCGTCGTGCGTGCCGCGGGCGGCGATGCGTCCCTCGTCGACGACCACGATTTCGTCGGCGAGCGAGATCGTCGACAGGCGGTGGGCGATGATCAGCGTCGTCCGGCCCTCCATCGCCTCGCGCAGGCCGAGCCGGATTCGCGCCTCGGTGCTCGCGTCCACCGAGGCGGTTGCGTCGTCGAGGATCAGGATGCGCGGGTCGACGGCGATTGCCCGGGCGATCGCGAGCCGTTGGCGCTGTCCGCCGGACAGCGTGATCCCGCGCTCGCCGATCACCGTGTCGTAGCCCTCCGGCAGGCGTTCGATGAACTCGTGTGCCTGGGCGAGCCTGGCGACGTGCTCGATCTCGTCGTCGCTCAGACCCGGGGCGCCGAAGGTGATGTTCTCGCGGACCGAGGCGGAGAAGAGGAAAGTGTCCTGTGAGATCGCGCCGATCTCACTCCGGAGCGAGCCGAGCTTCAGGTCCCGCACGTCGGCGCCGTCGATCGTCACCCGCCCGGCGGTGACGTCGTAGAAGCGCGGCACGAGCGAGGTCAGCGTCGTCTTGCCCGAGCCCGTGTGCCCGATCAGCGCGATCGTCTGACCGGGCGGCACGTCGAGGTCGATGCCCTCGAGCACTGGGCGTCCGGGCATGTACTCGAACCCGACCCCTTCGAAGCGGATGTGGCCGCCCCCGGCCGGGAGCTCGCCGGCGCCGGGCCGATCGGTCACCTCTTCGGGCTCGTCGATCACCTGGAAGATGCGCTCGCCCGAGGCGGTCGCCCGCTGCGCCTGCCCGATCCACATCCCGAGCGAGCGCAGCGGCACGACCAGCAGGCCGAGGTAGAGGTTGAAAGCGACGAAGCCGCCGACCGACAGCTCGCCGGAAGTGACCATGCGCGCGCCGACGAGCAGCACTGCCGCCTGAGCGACGAGCGGCACCCACGAGATCAGGGGGACGTAGAAGGCGCGCTGCCGGTTCGCCTTGATCGTCTGGTCGAAGACCGCCTCGGTACGGGCCCGGAACTTCTCGCGCTCGCTCGGCTCCTGTGCGAACGACTTGACGACGTGGACGCCGACGATGTTCTCCTCGGCGACGGTGGCGACGTCGGCGAGCTTCTGCTGGACCTCGCGCAAAGTCGGGTGCGAGACGTGGCTGTAGCGGTATGCGAGGACGACCAGTACCGGCGTGATCGCCAGCGCGATCAGAGCCAGCTTCCACTCGAAGAAGAACAGCACCCCGGTGACGAAGACGACCGTGAGGATGTTCTGGAAGAAGAAGATCAGGCCGTAGCCGAGGAAGAAGCGCACGCCCTGGAGGTCGACGGTCGCCCGCGACATCAGCTGGCCGGTCTGGTGGCGGTCGTAGAAGCCGAACGAGAGCCGGACGAGGCGTGCATAGAGGCTCTGGCGCAGGTCCATCTCGACCGCGAGCGCCTGCCGGCCCGAGATCAACCGGCGGCCGAACATCAGAACTGCGCGAACGACCCCCAGCGCGACGATGGCGCCGACGTACATCCACAGCTTGTGCGAGTCGCGCGGCGTGAGCGCGTCGTCGATCACGTTCTTCGTTATCCAGACGAGGGCGATCTGACTGCCCTGGTAGCCGATCGCGAAGATGGTCGAAATCGCCAGCGAGGCCTTGTAGGGCCGGAGAAATCCGAGCAGCCGGAAGAAGGTCTGGCGGTAGCGCGGTGCCTCGGGCATTCCTGGAATCTAGCCGTCCGCGAAAGCGTCACCGCTTTGAGCTAGCTCGGCGCGAATCGACGCGGCGGCGCCCTCGACGAGCGCCCGGTTTGCAGGGGAATTGAGCCAGCCGCTCGCCCCAGAGGGGTGAGGGAGCGGGATCACCATCGCTCCGTTGCGTTCGTAGCGCGCGCCGACGCACTCGGTCACGCTCTTCAGTCCCAGCAGCCGCCGCACGGCCAGGCCGCCGACCGGCACGATCAGCCTCGGCCGGATCAGCCGGAGCTCCCACTCGCCCCAGAAGGAGCAGAGCTCCTGCTCTCGCGGAGCCGGTGTCCGGTCGCCTCGTCCCGAAGGCGCCTTGCCGGGGTAGCAGCGGGTGACGGAGGCGCAGTAGAAGGTGGCGTAGAACTCGTCCTCCTCGAGCTGGAGCCAGCTGCGAAGCGTCCTGCCGGCGCGGCCGCGCCAGGGGAGGCGCTCCTCCCCTTCGACGACGCCTGGCGCCTGGCCGAACATGTACGCGCGCTGGCCCGTGTAGGGCTGGACGACCGGCAGGGACTCGAGCGGGTAACCGGCCTCGACGCAGGCTCTGCAGACCCGGTTGTCACGTTGAAGCGATCGCAGCGAGCGATAGCTCGAGCGCCTGCGCGTCATGCGCGGCGATTCATACCTGGACGGCGACGAACCAGCGGCCCGCGAAGAGCGTCCGGCCGCCGCCGAGCTCGTCGGCCAGCGAGTCGGGTTCGAAGTAGCGCTTGTAGACCTGCCAGCGCGAGCCGTCGTTGAGGACTCGTTCCTGCCACTCGACCGGGTCGACCTCGTCGTGGAGCGCGGAGTCGACGACGATCAGCTCGTCCGCGACGCGGCGCGCCTCGCGGCGAAAGGCGTCGCGCTCGTCTTCCTCGAGGTGGCCGTAGAAGAAGCTCGTCAGCAGCCGTTCGAAGGAGTCGTCCGAGAACGGAAGCTCGAGCGCGTCCCCCTGGACGAACCGTCCCTCGGGAACCTTCGCCCGGGCGAGCTCGAGCATCGATGGACTCTGGTCGAGCCCCGTGATCTCGCCGCGGAGGTGCTGGGTGAGAAAGCCGGTTCCACAGGCGACGTCGAGCGTCCGCGCGGGCGGGAGCGCCCCGAGCGTGCGGGTCAGCGCCTTCGTCTCCTCGAGCCAGCCGGGTCGCCGGCGGTTCGTGAACACCCCCGTCCCGAGCCACCAGTCGTCGTACTCCGGAGCTCGCCGCTCGTAGTAGGCCTTCACGCGGTCCTAGACTACGGGCGTGCGTTTGCCGCTCGAGTCGGTGCCGAATTTCTCCGAGGGGCGCGACCGGGCGACGCTCGACGCCCTTGCCGGCGCCCTCTCCGCGAGGGCGCGGCTGCTCGATGTTCATGCCGACGCGGACCACAACCGCTCCGTGTTCACGCTTGTCGCCGACGAGCACGCTTTGGTCGAGGCGCTGGTGGCGGCGATCGCCTGCGCCCGCGAGCGGATCGACCTACGGCGGCACGAGGGCGCGCATCCGCGGGTCGGTGCCGCCGATGTCGTGCCCGTGGTTCCCGTGCGGCCGGGTGACATGGAGCGGGCGAAACGGGCCGCACTCGCACTGGCGGAGCGGGTCGGCGGCGAGCTCGACCTGCCCGTATTCGTCTATGGCGAGCTCGCGCCCGGCCGCGGGCCGGCGTTCTTCCGCGCGGAGGGCCTCGAGGGGTTACGTCGGCGTGTCGAGTCCGGCGAGCTTGCGCCGGAGTTCGGGCCGGCGCGCATCGAGGAGCGTTCGGGCGCCGTACTCGTCGGAGCGCGACGACCGCTGATCGCGTTCAACGTCAACCTGCGCGGAGAGCTCGAGGCGGCGCGGGAGATCGCCGCGGCGGTCCGCGAGCGCGACGGCGGATTCCCAGGCGTGCGTGCCCTCGGGCTCGAGTTGCCGCGCGCAGGCCTCGTGCAGGTGAGCATGAACGTTGAGGACTGGGAAGCGGCCGCGCTGCATGACCTGCTCGCGGCCATCGAGCTAGAGGCGAGCGCCCGTGGGGCGAAGGTGGTCGGCTCCGAGCTCGTCGGCCTCATGCCCGGCGGGGCCGCGGCGGCCGCGGCGGGTGCGGCCCTGCGAATCGACGGGTTCGATGCCTCTCGCGTTCTGGAGCTCCGGTTGCTCGAGCCGGACGCCGCCGATCTGGAGTAGCAAGAGCCGGGCGCGGTTGAGCTTTCCCTCCCGCGCAGGTCGCCTCCGTCCGTCAGACTGAGACGCCGATGGGTGACCCTGTTTCCTGGCTAATGATCGAAGCCGGCTGGAAGGTCCTGGCCGCGGACGGCCGCGAGGTCGGCCAGGTCGACGAGGTGGTCGGCGACAGCAACGCCGATATCTTCGACGGGCTCGCGATCGCGACGAGCAGGTTCGGGAAGCCGCGTTACGTGCCTTCGGAGCAGGTGGACGAGATCACCGAGGGAACCGTGCGGTTGTCTCTGACCCTGGCGCAGGTCGACCAGCTTGGGGAGTATCTCGAGCCCGCGACGAGCGCCCAGATCGAGCCGAACAGCAAAGGCGGCATCGGCGAGTCTCTGAGCTCCGAGGCGCGCGAGCTCGAGGGGAAGGCGTTCGCTCCGACGCAGGATCAGGAGCACTCGATGAACATCTGGCGCCGGATCGCTTTCTTCTTCCGGCGTGTTTTCAGCTAGCGCGCCCCGCGGGGCTAGCTTGCCGGCCCCCCGGTTTTGCCCGAACCGCAGGGCTAGACTGGCCGCGAATGGCCCTTCGCACGGCCGTCCAGCTGACCGGCGACAACCTGACGATCGACGACGTTTGGGCGGTTGCCGTCAACCGCGCACCCGCGGCCCTCAGCGGCGCGGCGCGCGAAAAGGTCGTGCGCGCTCGCGAGCTCGTCGAACGCGCCGCTCACGGTACGAACGAGCACACGTACGGCATCAACACGGGCTTCGGCCGTTTCGTCTCGCGCTCCATCCCCGAGGAGCTGGCGGGCGAGCTACAGCTCCGGTTGCTCCGGAGCCATGCGTGCGGCGTGGGCGAGCCGTATCCGGACGACGTCGTCAGGGCGGCGATGCTGCTGCGCGCGAACGCTCTCGCAAAGGGCTTCTCCGGCGCGCGACCGCAGACGGTCGAGCTCTTGATCGAATGCCTGAATCGCGGCGTTTTGCCGCACGTTCCCAGTCGCGGGTCCGTTGGTGCCAGCGGTGACCTCGCGCCGCTCGCGCATCTCGCGCTGCCGCTCGTCGGAGAGGGCGAGGCTTGGGTCGAGGACACGCGGCTGGACGGCGCGGCTGCGCTTGCGGCGGTCGGACTCGAGCCGATCTCGCTCGAGGCGAAAGAGGGGCTTTCGCTCGTCAACGGGACGCAATTCATGGCCGCGTTCGGCAGCCTGGCGTTGGCGCGGGCCCGACGGCTCGCAAAGACCGCAGACATCGCCTGCGCTCTGTCTCTCGAGGCCTTGCAGGGGTCGCGCACGAGCTTCTTACCCCAGATCCATGCGACTCGCCCGCTGCCCGGGCAGATCGATTCGGCGGCGAACGTGCTCAGGCTGCTCGACGACTCGGCGATCATCGAGTCGCACCGCTGGTGCGACAAGGTTCAGGACGCCTACTCGCTGCGTTGCGCGCCGCAGGTGCACGGTGCTTCGCGCGACTTGCTCGGCTACGTCGAGGCGACGGTAGCCATCGAGCTGAACGCGGCGACCGACAATCCGCTCGTGCTCGTCGAGGACGAGCAACTCGTCTCGAACGGCAATTTCCACGGGCAGCCGCTGGCCTTCGCGCTCGACGCCCTGGCGATGGCGGTATCCGAGCTTGCCAACATCTCAGAGCGGCGGCTCGAGCGGCTCGTCAACCCGAGCCTCTCCGACGGCTTGCCCCCCTTCCTCACAAACGACGGGGGGCTCAACTCCGGGTTCATGATCCCGCAGTACGTGGCCGCTTCGCTCGTCAGCGAGAACAAGGCTCTGTGTCACCCGGCGAGCGTCGACTCGATCCCGACGAGCGCCGGCCAGGAAGACCACGTTTCGATGGGGAACGCCGCGGGCCTGAAGGCCTGGCAGGTGTTGGCAAACGCCGAGAGCGCGCTCGCGATCGAACTGCTCGCCGGCGCTCAGGCGATCGAGTTCTTCGCACCCCTCGAGCCGGGGGTCGGGGCGCGGGCCGCGCGCGACGCGGTTCGAGCGTTGTCCCCGCGCGTCGGTGATGACCGGTCGCTGGCGGGGGACATCGGATTGATTGCGCAGGCGATCCGCGACGGCGGTTTCGTTGCCGCAGTCGAGGCCGAGGTGGGCGAGCTCCGGTGAGGCGTGACGAGCCGCGTCCGTCGCGCCATCCGTTTCGAGACACCGTGATCATGTATGCGGTGCTCGCGATCGTGATCGTCGTCGTGGCGAAATTCACCCACGGCGATGTAGGGCGCGCGATTCTCGGGGCCGCGGGGTTCTTCGTCGTGGCAACCGCGTGGAGCTGGTGGCGATTTCGCCGGCGAGTCGAGCAGGAGCGCGGCGGGTGACCGCCGTCGACACGCTCTCCGCGACGGTCGAGGCGCTGTGCGGCGACCTTTCGACGATCCGGGCTCCGCGCGGAACCGAGCTCAACGCTCAGTCGTGGGCAACCGAGGCGCCGCTTCGGATGCTGCTCAACAATCTCGATGCCGACGTCGCCGAGCTTCCCGAGCAGCTGATCGTCTACGGCGGCTCCGGCAAAGCCGCTCGCAACCACGAGGCATTGAAGGCGATCGTCGCGTCATTGCTGCGGCTCGGAGACGACGAGACGCTTCTGGTGCAGAGCGGCAAGCCGGTGGGAGTCTTCCGAACGCATCCGGGCGCTCCCCGTGTCCTGATTGCCAATTCCTTGCTTGTCCCGCACTGGGCGACCTGGGATGAGTTCCGGAGGCTCGAGGCGCTCGGTCTGACCATGTTCGGCCAGATGACGGCGGGATCGTGGATCTATATCGGCACGCAGGGGATCCTGCAGGGCACGTACCAGACGTTTGTCTCGGCCGGCGAGCGGCATTTTGGCTCGCCCGATCTGGCCGGGCGCACGATTCTCACCGCCGGGCTCGGCGGCATGGGCGGGGCGCAGGCCCTGGCCGCGACGCTGGCCGGGGGAGCGATCCTCTGCGTGGAGGTCGATCCCGCGCGGATCCGGCGCCGGCTTAACACCCGCTACCTCGACGAGGCCGCGGATTCGCTCGACGACGCGCTCGCGCGTATCCGCGCAGCCGCCGCCGAGCGCCGGCCCTTGTCGGTCGGCCTAGAGGGGAACGCGGCCGAGATCGTCCCGGAGCTCGCCCGCCGAGGCGAGCACTTCGATCTCGTCACCGACCAGACCGCCGCGCATGATCCGCTGACGGGCTACGTCCCCGCTGGGCTGTCCGTTGAGGCAGCCGCTGAGCTTCGAGCCGACGATCCGGACGAGTACCTGCGCCGAGCTCGGGAGTCGATTGTCCGCCATGTCGAGGGGCTGCTCGAGTACGTCCGACAGGGCAGTTATGTTTTCGATTATGGCAACAACTTACGAGGTGAGGCCTATGCGGCGGGCGTAGAGGAAGCGTTCACATACCCGGGCTTCGTCCCGGCCTATATTCGGCCGCTCTTCTGCAAGGGCGTCGGGCCGTTTCGCTGGGTGGCACTTTCCGGTGACGAGGCGGACATCGCCACCATCGATGAAACGCTACGCGGGCTCTTCCAGGACGACGCCGCGCTCCAGCGGTGGCTCGAGCTGGCCCCCGGTCGCGTCGCTTTCCAGGGCCTGCCGGCCCGCATCTGCTGGCTCGGCTACGGAGATCGGGAGCGGGCAGGTCTCGCAATCAACGAGCTCGTTCGCTCCGGCAAGGTGAAGGCGCCCGTCGCGATCGGCCGCGATCACCTGGACTCCGGCTCGGTCGCCTCCCCGTACCGCGAGACCGAGGCGATGCGCGACGGATCGGACGCGATCGCGGACTGGCCGATCCTGAACGCGCTGCTCAACGTCGCTGCGGGCGCAACGTGGGTGAGCGTCCATCACGGCGGCGGCGTCGGGATCGGCAACTCGATCCACGCGGGGATGGTCGTCGTCGCTGACGGAAGCGACGAGATGGCCGAACGCCTCGAGCGCGTGCTCACGACCGATCCGGGAACGGGCGTTCTCCGCCACGTCGACGCCGGCTATCCCGAAGCGATCGCCTTCGCCGCCGGGCACGGGATCGAGCCGCCGATGCAGCCCCAGTCCGCCGAGTGACCAACCGGCCGGGCGGGCGGCGCCTGCTCGTCCGCGACCTCGCCCAGCTCGCGACTCCGGCCGGCGGCGAGGCGCCGCTTCGGGGCGAAGCGCTCGGGGCAGTCGAGGTCGTGCGCGACGCGTACGTCCTCTGCAAGGACGGGCGAATCACCTCCTTCGGCCCGATGCGCGGGCTTGATGCGGCACTTCGAGAATCCGACGGGGAGCTCGAGGAGCTCGACGGTCGCGGTCTCTGCGCCGTACCGGGGCTGGTCGACTGCCACACGCACGCCTGTTTCGCCGGCGACCGCGTCGACGAGTTCGAGCTGCGCGCGACCGGCGCCTCCTATGAGGAGCTGCATGCGGCCGGCGGGGGCATTCTCGCGACCGTGCAGGCGACCCGGTCTGCGGGCGAAGCGGGCCTGGCCGATGCGGTTCGCCGGCATCGCCGGTGGATGCGGCGTGCGGGGACGACGACGTTCGAAGCCAAGTCCGGTTACGGCCTCGATCGCGAGACGGAGCTCGCCTCGCTACGCGCGATCCGGGAGGCCGGCGGGATCCCGACCTGGCTCGGTGCCCATGCCGTGCCGCCGGAGTTCGCGGACGCCGATGCCTATCTCGACTTCGCGCTCACCGAAGTCCTGCCGGAAGCTACGCGGCTGGCCGCGGCCGCGGATGTCTTCCTGGAGGAAGGCGCCTTCAACGTCGACCAGGCTCGCCGCTATTTGACCGCATGCCGTGCCGCTGGGCTCGCGCTTCGTCTTCACGGCGATCAGTTCACCGAGCAAGGTGCGATCCCGCTGGCGACCGAGCTCGGCGCCCGCTCGGTCGATCATCTCGAGGCGACCGGGGAAGCCGGTATCCGAATGCTCGCCGCGAGCGATGTCGTCGGTGTCCTCCTGCCGGCGAGCGCGCTCTTTCTCGACCGCCGGATGCCGCCGGCGCGAGCGCTCGTCGATGCGGGGGCGGCGATCGCAATCGCGACCGACTTCAACCCCGGCAGTTCCTTCTGCGAGAGCCTCGCGGTCGTTTCGTCGCTGGCGGTCACGCAGCTTCATCTCACCCCCGGGCAGGCGCTCTCGGCCTCCACCGTCAACGCCGCCTTCGTCGTCGGCGCCCGCGATGTCGGCCGGATCGCAACCGGTTACGCGGCGGACCTCGCCCTGCTCGACGCGCCGGACTGGCGCTACCTCACGTACCACCTCGGAGGCGACCTCGTTGCGACCGTAATCGAGGGCGGCGAGGTCGCATGGAGCCGCGCCCCAGAGCGATCTGAGCGAATCGGGCCGCGCTAGGCTTGCTCTATGCCTTCACGCAAGCAGCGCCGCCGCCGGGCGAAGGAACGGCGGCACGAGTACGAATACGTCTACGTCGACGACACCGGGCAGGAAATCGAGCCGCCTCCGGAGGACAAACCCGAGCGGGACCGGTCGCGCGGTAGGGGTAACGCGAACGGCGGCAAGGTAACGAAGGGCAAGGCGGCGAGGCCGCTGCGCCAGGCAAAGCCCCCCTCCTGGAAGCGGTCGATTCGCCGCGCGCTCCTGTTCCTGCCGCTCTTCTTCATCGTCTTCTCACTGGTGAACAAGAACTCGGCAATCGAAGTGCGCTTCCTCAGTTCGCTCGCCTATTCGGCGCTCTTCGTGCCGCTGACGTACATCATGGATCGCACCGCTTACCGGACCTACCTGCGCAGGTCCGGGCAGCAGCCGGTCTCGAAGCCTTAGCCGGCTTGCAACGCGCCGGCCCTACGAGGGCGCGTTGCCGCGGTAGTGTCCAATGCCCGGCCAGGGCGCGAGCAGCAGGAGAATCCGTGCTCCGTCCTCGGTCGAGACCGACCGCCGTTCGTCGGGCTCGAACATGCAGAGGGTCCCTGGGCCCGCCTCGACCGCTTCACTGCCGGCCTCGACCCGCGCCAGGCCGTCGACGACCAGCACGAAGGCATGCTCCTTGACCTGATGGTCGCCGAGAGACTGACCGGGCTCGAGCACGATGAACACAGCGCGCGCGGCCTCGTCGGAGTCGAGCACGACGGGTGAGCGACTACCGCCTTCCACCTCGATCTCGTGAAGGTTCCAGCTCCGCACGAGCGCAGGATCCTAACGAGGCGCTCCCGTCTGCGCGGGCCGTAGACTCGGCTGTCATGAGCCTCGCCGTCCAACGCCACGAACTCGGACCGATCGCGACGAATTGCTACGTCGTCAGCGCCTCGGACGAGGCCACGGAGGCTGTCGTGATCGATGCTGGCGGCGACGCGGCCGAGCTTGGCCGCGAGCTCGAGCGGCTCGGTGTCACTTGCGCCGGGATCCTGATCACTCACGGACATTGGGATCACCTCGGCGGGGTCGCCGACCTGGCCGAAGCGACGGGAGCGCCCGTCCACATGGCCGCCGGGGAGCGAATCGCGCTCGAGCGGATCAACGACTTCGCGCCCGCCGAACTGTCGCTGCGGCCATACACCCCCGAGGTCCTGCTCGAGGGCGACGAGACGCTCGATCTGGCCGGGATCACTTTCCAAACCTTGCTGGTTCCGGGCCACTCGCCCGCGCACCTTGCCTACTACGCCGAGGGCTGTCTCTTCTCGGGCGACGTTCTCTTCGCGGGCTCCGTCGGTCGCACCGACCTGCCGTTCGGCGACTGGGACACGCTGGTCGCCTCGATTCGCCTGCTGGCGGATCGCTTCCCGCCGGGGACCATCGTCTATTCCGGCCACGGTCCAGAGACGACGCTTGGCGACGAGCTCGCCCGCAATCCGTTCCTTGCCGAGCTGCGCGCCTCGTGAGCCCCAAGTTCGAGGCGCCACGGGGGACGCACGACGTCCTGCCGGCCGAACAGCCGCTCTGGCAACGGGTCACGGGCGAGATCGAGCGCCTCTGCGCGCTCTACGGCTACCGGCGCATCCAGACGCCGGTCTTCGAGGACACCGAGCTCTTCGCCCGGACGTCTGGCGCCGGCTCCGACGTCGTCCAGAAGGAGATGTACACGTTCGAGGACCGCGGCGGACGCTCGCTGACACTTCGCGCGGACGCGACGGCGCCGATCTGCCGCGCGTACCTCGAGCACGGCCTGCATCGCGAGCCGCAGCCGCAGAAGCTCTATGCGGTCGCGGCGATCTACCGCTACGCCGCGCCGCAGAAGGGCCGTTACCGCGAGCACTACCAGGCCTCGGTCGAGGCGATCGGCTCCGACGACCCCGCCCTCGACGCCGAGCTGATCCAGCTCTACTCGGAGCTCCTGCGGCGACTCGGCGTGACCGAGTACAGGTTGGAGCTCAACTCGATCGGCGATGCGGAATGCCGCCCCGCCTACATCGAGCGCCTGACGGCGTGGCTCGACGCGCACGACGACGTCCTCAACGAGGCCGCGCGGCAGAAACGCGCCACGACGCCGCTGCGGGTCTTCGACGTGAAGGATGAGCGGGTGCGGGCCGCCTTGAACGACGCCCCGAAGATCGGCGAGTCCCTCTGCGCCGCCTGTCGCGAGCACTTCGACGCGGTTCGGTCGTTCCTCGACGCCTACGGGATCGAGTACGAGCTCGTGCCGACACTCGTCCGCGGCCTCGATTACTACACCCGAACCGTCTTCGAGTTCATTGGACCCGAGCACGGCGCGCAGAGCGCAATCTGCGCCGGGGGCCGCTACGACGGCCTGATCGAGGAGATCGGCGGTCCCCACACGCCGGGCGTCGGCTTCGGCGCAGGCATCGAACGGCTGCTGCTGGCGCTCGAGCACGCCGGTGTCGAGACGCCCGCTGAAGAGCCGATCGACGTCTTCTTCGCCTGCGACGACGGCCCGCGCGATCTGATTTTCGAGCTGATGGCCCGACTGCGTGCCGCTGGACGGTCCGTCGACACCGACTACGCAGGGCGCTCGCTCAAGGGCCAGCTGACGCAGGCCGGTCGCCTGGGCGCGCGCACCACCGTCGTCGTCGGCGCTGCCGTCGCCACGATTCGCACGGCAGGGACGCAGGACGTCGAGGTTCCGCTCGACGAGCTGGCGGAGAGGCTGTCGGTATGAGCTGGCGCGACCTCGGCGCAGGAGAGGTCCGGACGGGCCACGTCGGCGAGCGTCACACACTCGCCGGCTGGGTCGCTCGCCGCCGCGACCACGGCGGGCTGATCTTCGTCGACCTGCGCGACGAGACCGGGATCTGCCAGCTCGTCGTCAACCCGGAACGCTCGCCCGAGGCGGCGAAGCAGGCTCACGGAATTCGCAACGAGTTCGTGCTCCAGGCCGAGGGCGAGGTGGTCGCCCGGGCGGCGGACGCCGTCAACCCGAACCTGCCGACCGGCGAGGTCGAGCTCCAGGTCGACAGCCTGCGAGTGCTCGCGACCGCGCCGCCGCTGCCGTTTCAGCTCGACGAGGAGGGGGTCGACGAGACGCTGCGGCTCCGTTACCGCTGGCTCGACCTCCGCCGCGAGAAGATGCAACGGAACATTCGCACGCGCGCGCGAGCGGTCTCGGCGATCCGCAGAGAGATGGAAGCGGCCGGCTTCGTCGACATCGAGACGCCGATCATGGGCAAGCCGACGCCGGAGGGAGCCCGCGACTTCCTGGTCCCGACGCGGCTGCAGCCGGGCCGCTTCTTCGCGCTGCCCCAGTCGCCTCAGATCTACAAGCAGCTGCTCGTCATCTCCGGCTTCGAGCGCTACTACCAGATCGCGCGCTGCTTCCGAGACGAGGATCTCCGCGCCGACCGCCTGCAGGAGCTCACGCAACTCGACGTCGAGATGGCCTTCCCCGACCAGGAGTTCATCTTCGCGCTGATGGAGCAGACGGTGGGAAGCGTCTGGCGCGACTGCCTCAACGTCGAGATCAAGGGCCCGTTCCAGCGGATGACCTGGGACGAGGCGCAGGCGCGCTATGGATCGGACAAGCCCGACCTGCGCTTCGGGCTCGAGATCGAGGAAGCGACGGAGCTGACGCGCGGCTCCGAGTTCGGCGTCTTCGCGAACGCGCCGGCCGTCCGTTTCCTGCGCGTACCGCAGGAGTTCTCGCGCGCCGACCTCGAAAGGCTCGAAGGGATCGCCAAGGAGTGGGGCGCGAAGGGCCTCGCGTATCTCGTCTACGACGAGGAGGGCGAGGTTCGCTCGCCGATCGCCAAGTTCCTCTCGCAGGGCGAGCTGGACGCGTTCCGGTCGGAGCCGGCGACGACAGTGCTGTTCGCGGCCGACGAGCCGGCGATGGTCGCGCGCGTGCTCGGCGCGCTCCGCCTCCACCTCGGCCGTGAGCTCGGGCTGATCGACCGCGACGCCTGGCGCTTCCTCTGGGTGACCGATTTCCCGCTGCTCGAGTGGGACGAGGAGGAGAAACGCTGGAAGGCGGTGCACCATCCGTTCACGCGCCCCAACGACGAGAGCCTGGAGCTGCTCGACTCCGACCCGGGCGCCGCACGGGCGGTCGCTTACGACCTGGTCGTGAACGGGATCGAGATCGCGGGCGGCTCCTTCCGGATCCACGAGTCCGAGCTGCAGGCGAAGATCTTCGACCTGCTCGACATCTCGCCCGAGGAGCAGCGCGAGAAGTTCGGCTTCCTGCTGGATGCCCTTGCAATGGGAGCGCCGCCGCACGGCGGCATCGCATCGGGCATCGACCGCCTCTCGATGGCGCTCCTCGACGAGCCGTACATCCGCGACACGGTCGCCTTCCCGAAGAACCAGGCGGGGATCGATCCGATGAGCGGGGCGCCGACCGAGGTCTCGCCGGAACAGCTCGCCGAACTAGGAATCGCGGTCATCGTCGAGAAGGACTAACGCGAAGTGGTCATGCCGCCGATGCAATCGCCATACTTTCCGAGCTGATGGCCAGCGAGAGAGGACAACAGGCGTCGCTGACCCCGCTTCCGAGCGTCGAGGAGCTCCCGACTCTCGCGGACGGTGGTTTCGACCCGGAGCGCGTCAAGGAAGCCTTCGAGTCCTTCAGACGCCATACGACCCAGCTCCAGGTGCAGCTGCGCGTACTCCAGGCGGCCGCTCGCAGCGGCCAAGTGGAGCCGACCGGCCACGCCGTCCGGATGGACGCGCTCCACATGATCCGCGCCGCCGCCGACATGGCCGACACGATCGAACGGGATGCACAGACCGCGTCCGCGGCCCAGTTTCGCCGCACCGAGGAAGATGTGAGCCGGCGCCAGCGCGCGCTGCAAGAGCGCGAGCACGAGGTCGAGCGCTTCCGCCAGGAGAGCGAGCGCCAGCGCGCCGAGATCCTCAACGCGGCTCGGAACGAAGCCCGTGAGGCGCAGGCGGAGGCACAGAGGCACGCGACCGCCGAAATTCGCGAGGCAGAGGCGCGAGCCAGCAGGTTGCTCGAGCAGGCCCGGCACCAGGCGACCGAGCTGACGAACTCCGCCCGAGCCGAGGTCGAGCAGACGCTCGAGTGGGCAAGGGCGCAGGCCTCGGCCGTGATGGCCCGGGCCCAGGAGGGCGCCGAGCAGCTGCTCGCGGCGGCGGGTCTCGGCGACGAGACGATCGCCGGCGTCGCCGACAAGATCGTCGAAGCCGCCCAGGCCGCAACCGAAGCGAGCCGAGGCCCTGCCGCCTCTTCGGGCGGCGCCGAAGAAGCTTCCTCGCCCGGCGCTCCTTCCCCGCCGGCGTCGGCCGCACCGCCGCTCTCTGTCCCGGCTCCCGTTGAGCCGCCGGTCGCCGCTCCCGACGAAGAGCCGGACGGCTCGGGCTCGGCGTAGGGCATTCGTCTGAGCTGGTGCTACCGGTATTGGCCTTGCCGGCCGGAATCAGCCGGGCGTCCGAGCAAAGCCCGGGCGCCCTCCAGGGCGGCGTCGCAAGCGAGCGCCTAGCCGCGCTCGACGAGCGCTAGGCTCTCGGCGTCATGCCGGCACGAATGGGGCCGCGGTTTGCGATCGAAGCGCTCTTCCTGATCGCGCTCGCAGTCGGCGTGGCCTACGCCGATCTCGCGACCAAATGGATCTTCGTCGTGATGGCCGGTGGCTGGCTCGTCGTCGCCCTGCTCGAGCTGACCGCGGACCGGATCTGGGCGGCCGCCCCGCCTTGGCGGCGACCGTATTACGTTCCCGCTTCCCCGCCTCGGGCGGAGCCCCTTGCAGCGACGCCACCGCCGGCGGCGGTCGAGCCGGAGGCCGAAGCAGAACCGGAACCGGCAGCAGAGCCGGAGCCCGAACCTGAGCCGGAGCCGGAGCCCGAACTCGAGCCCGCGGCGGAGCACGAGGTGGAGCCCGAGCCCGAGCCTGAGCCCGAGCCCGAAGCCGTCACCATGATCGCTCCGCGGGTCGAGCCGTCTGCAGGAGCTCCTCCGGAGCCCGAGCCTGAGGCCGGGCCGGATACAGCAGAGGACGCCCGTCCCAAGCTAGAGCCGCTCGAGCCGCGCCGGAAACGCGGTTGGTTTCGCCGGCGTGAGCGCGAGGTCCCGGCTCCAGAGGCTCCAGAGATCGAGCTGCCGAAGCACGTGCGCCTGCTGCCGCCCTCGGAGCGAAGTGACCGTTCGTCCGGCGAGGTTGCCGAGCTCTTCGATCTGCCTGAGCCAGAGGAGCACTCACGCCCGTGAAAATGCGGACCTCAGTGATCCGCTTCCGCTTCTTGTTTGCGGGCCGGCAGCCGCGAGCAGACGCCGCTCGGGAGGGCGACGAGCATCCGCCCATGCCTGTGCCCGAGCCGGAGCCGACGCCGGAGCCTGCACCGCCGGCGCCCGAGCCGCAGCCGCCGACCCCCGAGCCCGGAGAACCGCCGCCTCAGCTTCGATCGGTGCCGCCGCCGGAGCCGGAGCGTGAGCCTGAGCCCGAGGAGGCCACGGCGCCGGAGCCCGTCGTCCGCCTGCCGTTGGACGGCGTGGAGCCGCGGGAGTGGAACGTCTGGGAGCTCGAGCGCCTCGCTCAAGCGGCCGGGGGCGGGGATCCCGCGCGCGACGAAGAGCTCGCCTTTCTTCTCCTGGAGCTGCGGCAATTTGCAAACGCCGACGGCCAGCTCGCGGTGGACTTCGATCCCGTCGTGCGCGAATCGTTCGGCGAGCTCATCTACGCGGCGGTTTGAACCCGGCGCTCGCCCAACGCGAAGTCGCTCTCGCCGGGGTGGCTCTGCTCGCGGCGGTGGTGGCGCTTGTGGTCACCTCCCCGCGTGGAACGAACAGCGGCGGGCATCTAAGTCCGGTCGTCGTTCCCGGCGGCGGCTGGTACACGGCCCTCGCCGGCGCGCAGCCGGTGCGCTACGGCACGCGGACGAACTGCGGTGTCCTGCTGAGACCGACCACTCGCGGGGTCGTCGACTCCGTGCTTCCCTGCAACATCAGGCTGTTCGTCTCATTCGGCCACAGCCCGCGGATCCTGACCCAGGTCATCGCGCGGCGCCCGGTGGTCCCGGGCCGCCGCTTCGACGTCACCCCCGCGCTTGCTGAAAATCTTGGGATCCAGGGGATCCAGCGCGTCAAGTGGGTGTACGCCCGGTAAGCTGCGCTTCGTGCTCGACCCTGTGCGAGCTCTGCGTTCTCAAAGTAGAACCAACACCTAGTGAAAGGGAGCCTGCGTCCGGCTAGGGCGTTGCCCGAGGTCGGCAAGGCACCCACCTGGCAGTGCCAGGTTCGCTACGGGCGCGGAGTACCGGCAGGGTGGAGCACATTCTGAGAGCTCACGCTGAGAACTCGAACGGAGTCTTATCGCCACCCGGGTCTAGCGCCTCTCCGGGCGAAGCCCGGCCAGCCTCTTTGGCCGGCGTTCGCAAGCGAACGCCTTTGGGACCGGGAAATGGGGATTCTCCTGGCGGCGCCGGAGGTAGCCTGCTCCTGTGATTGAGGTCGTCGGGGATTCGTCGCGCGATGGGGACGTCGCGCTTGTTCGGCTCGCCGTGGAGGGAGACCGGATCGTCGACGCCGACGCAGAAGGGCTGGAGCGACCACTCGCAGGCCTGACGCTGCTGGAGGCGGCGGCGGTGGCCGGCGAGACGCTCGCGGCCGACGCGCTCGCGAACGCGCTCGGCCAGGTCTTTCGAGCGGAACCTGATCCCGACCGCGTCGCGGTGGCGATGAGCGGCGGTGTCGACAGCGCCGTCGCGTTGCTGCGCGCGGGGCCGGGAGCGATCGGCGTCACACTGCGGCTCTGGATCGACCCCGCCGCGCCGGACTCTGAGCGCGCGTGCTGCTCGCCGGAGGCCGTGATCGCCGCGCGCGAGACCTGCCACGTGCTCGGCCTTCCGCACGTGACGCTCGACCTCCGCGACGAGTTTCGCCGGGCGGTCGTGGCTCCGTTCGTTCGCGGTTACGCCCGCGGCGAGACGCCGAATCCATGCATCCGCTGCAACGGCAGCTTTCGCTTCGCGGAGCTGCTCGCATTCGCCGGCCGGACCGGCGCTTCGCGCCTGGCCACCGGCCACTACGCGCGGATCGTGGACCACCGAAGCCGCCGGCTGCTGGCGCGCGCCCGCGATCCTGAGAAAGACCAGACCTACATGCTTGCTCGTCTCGACCCGCGGTTCCTCGACCGGATCTGGTTCCCACTCGGCGAGCAGACGAAGGACGAGACCCGGGCCGAGGCCGCCCGAGCCGGGCTCGCGGTCGCCCGCCGCACCGAGAGCCAGGAAGCGTGCTTCCTCGGGGGCGGCGACTATCGCGACTTCGTCAGCCGTCACGGCGTCGCCGATGCCGAGGGCGAGATCGTCGACGAGCAAGGACGGCAGCTTGGCAGGCACGGCGGCTTTTGGCGGTTCACGACCGGCCAGCGCCGCGGGCTGGGCGTCTCGTCGGCAGAGCCGCTGTACGTCCTGCGCACCGATCCCGGCGCCAACACCGTGGTCGTCGGGCCGCGCGAGTCGCTGGCGGTCGAAACGATTTCTGCCCGTGGACGGTTGTACGTCCGGGTGAATCGCGCCGAGGTCAAATGGAGGTACCGGTCTCCCGCGGTCCCGGCCGCGGTTGAGGAGACCGAGCATGGATTCCGGCTGGCGCTCGAGGCGCCGGCATACGGAGTCGCCGCCGGCCAGACCGCGGTTCTCTACGACGACGGCGTGGTCGTCGGGGCGGGCCTGCTGTGACGGCCGACCGGATCGTCCTCACGATTCCTCGCGACGAGGGCTTCGAGAACGTCGCCCAGCTCGTCCTTGCGGGGGTCGCAGCCCGGCTCAACTTCACCTACGAGGTCGTGGACGATCTCGGCACCGCCCTCGAGACACTGCTCGAGCGGCGCGGGGAGGAGGGCGAGCTGACCGTCGAGCTGGAGGTCGGCGAGGGCACGGTCAAGGCCGCGCTTGGCCCGTTCGCCGGCGATGGACTGCGGGCCGAGCTCGAACAGCCCGGCGACGGCGTCGGCCTGCGGCGCGTGCTGGAGACAGTCGTCGACCGTTTCGCCGCGGTCCAGCGCGAAGACGGGAACTGGGTCGAGCTCGAGAAGCGCGTCGAGGGCGTCGAAAAGCGCGAAGTGACGTGACCGAGAAGAGCGACAAGGCGCTCCTCCGCCGGTATCACGAAGAGGGCGACCTGGCGGCTCGCGAGCAGTTGATCGAGCAGTACATGTCGCTCGTGCGTTCGCTGGCACGCCGCTACTCCTATCGCGGCGAGCAGTTCGAAGACCTCGTCCAGATCGGCGCCATCGGCCTGATCAAGGCGATCGACCGCTTCGACCTCGAACGCGGTGTCGAGCTGACCACCTACGCCACCCCGAACATCATCGGCGAAATCAAGCGCCACTTCCGCGACCGCGGCTGGTCGGTGCGCGTGCCTCGCGGCCTGCAGGAGCTGAACATCCAGCTCTCTCGGCTGCTGGAGGAGAAGACCGTGGAGTTCGGACGGTCGCCTACGATCGCCGAGCTCGCCAAGGCCGCGGAGGTCTCCGAGGAGGAAGTGCTGGAGGCGCTCGAGAGCGGGCGCGCGTATAGCTCGCTGTCGCTCTCGGCAGGCCCCGGCCAGGACGACGACGGCGACCTCGACCCGCTCGAGTCGCTCGGCACCGAGGAGCACGAGTACGAGGTCTCCGAAGACCGGGCGATTCTCGAGCCCGGTTTCCGCGTCCTCGACGACCGTGAGCGCACGATCCTTCACCTGCGCTTCTTCAAGGGGTTGACCCAGTCTCAGATCGCTCAACAGGTCGGGATCTCCCAGATGCACGTCTCACGACTGATCCGCCGCTCGCTCGAGAAGATTCGCGAGGAGATCGCGGCGGATGAGGAGGCGGGCCGGCCCCTCCGCTAGGCCGCTCGGAGGCGCGAAGGGCGGCGCCTAGAATCAACTCGCATGCGCACGACCGCCGAGCTGCGTGAGGGCTTTCTCTCCTTCTTCGAGGAGAAGGGTCACGTGCGCCGGCCCTCGGCCTCGGTGATCCCGCCTGCTGACGATCCGACGACGCTATTCATCGTCGCCGGAATGCAGCCGATGAAGCGCTGGTTCCTCGGCCTTGACGGCCCTCCCCGGCGGGTCACCACGGTGCAGAAGGTCGTCCGAGCAGGCGGAAAGCAGAACGATCTCGACGATGTCGGCCTCACGAACCGGCACCTGTGCTTCTACGAGATGCTCGGCAACTTCTCGTTCGGCGACTACTTCAAGGACGGGGCGGTCGAGTACGCGTGGGAGTTCGTCACCGAGCGGATGAAGCTCGAGCCCGAGCGGCTCTGGGCGACGATCTTCGCGGGCGACCCCGAGCTTGGGCTGGGCGAGGACGAGGTGGCGGCGAAGGCCTGGGCGACGTACCTGCCGCGCGAGCGAATCCTCGGGCTGCCGCGCAGCGAGAACTTCTGGCAGGCAGCCGATACGGGGCCATGTGGGCCGTGCTCGGAGCTCTATTACGACCGCGGCGAGAAATACGGCTGCGGCCGGCCCGACTGCGCCCCCGGCTGCGAGTGCGAGCGCTATCTCGAGTTCTGGAATCTCGTCTTCATGGAGTTCGAGCTCGCCGACGACGGGACGCTGACGCCGCTGCCGCAGCAGAACATCGACACCGGGATGGGTTTCGAGCGCGCGGCGATGCTGTTGCAGGACGCCGACTCGTTCGCCGAGATCGACATCCTGCAACCGCTGCTCGACTGGATCCGCGAGCGCGCGAATGCGGACTACGGCGCGTCCGACGAGGTGACGAAGGCCTACCGAGTGGTCGTCGAGCACGCGCGGACGGCGGCCTTCCTCGTCGCCGAGGGCGTGGCGCCCTCGAACGAGGGGCGCGGATACGTATTGCGGAGGGTGATCCGCCGAGCCGTCCAGTTCGGGCGGCGAATCGGACTCGAGCCGCCGTTCCTCTACGAGCTGGCCGACGTCGTCCGGGTGCAGATGGGCTCCGTCTACCCGGAGCTCGAGGAGCGCCGAAGCGAGGTCGCGGACCTGATCCGTGCCGAGGAAGAGCGGTTCCGCGAGACCCTCGCCCGCGGCGAGAAGCTGTTCGAGGAGATGGTCGCGAAAGGCGAGATCACGCCGGAGGACGCGTTCCGCCTCCACGACACCTACGGGTTCCCCTGGGAGCTGACGAAGGAGCTTGCGGCCGAACGCGGGCTCGAGGTCAACGAGGAGGAGTTCACGCGCCTGATGGAGGAACAACGGGAGCGCTCGCGCCAGGGCTCGGCTTTCGACGTCGATGTCAAGATCAGCGGCTCGGCGCCGCGCACCCAGTTCGTCGGCTACGAGCGAACCGACGTGCTCACGGCGATCCTCGCCTACGCAGACCTCGGCGACGGCACGTTCCAGGCGAAGCTCGAGCAATCACCGTTCTATCCGGAAGGCGGCGGCCAGGTCTCCGACGCCGGCTACATCGAGAACGAGGAGACAGGCGTACGTGCCGACCTGATCAAGGCGACCCGGTTGGACGACGACCAGGTGCTGACCTTCAGCGGCGAGGGGTTCGGCGAAGGAATGCGCGTCCGCGCGGTCGTGCCGTGGTCAGTCCGTTTCCCGACGATGGCGAACCACACGGCGACGCACCTGCTGCACAAGGCGCTCCGCGACCTCCTTGGCGAGCACGTCAAGCAGGCCGGGTCCGCGGTGCGGCCCGACAAGCTGCGCTTCGATTTCACCCATCCCCAGGCGCTCACGACCGAGGAACGGGAACGGGTCGAACATGCCATCAACGAGATCGTCTTCCAGAACCGCCCGGTTCGGACGTTCGTGACGCCGATCGAGGAGGCTCGCAACCTCGGCGCGATGATGCTTTTCGGGGAGAAGTACGGCGAAGAGGTGCGGGTCGTCGAGATCGACGGTTACTCGCGCGAGCTCTGCGGCGGCACTCACGTGCGCTCGACGGCCGAGATCGGACCGTTCGTGATCCTCTCGGAGGGCTCCGTGGGCTCGGGCGCGCGCCGGATCGAGGCGGTGACCTCTGGCGAGGCGTTCGCCCTTCTCCACGAGCGGAGCCGCGAGGCCGAGCAGCTGCGCGCGGAGCTCGTCGAGACGCGCAAGCAAGCGAAGGGGCAGACGGCGAAGGCGGAGCGCACCGAGGTCGCGCCTCGCAGCGAGGAGGAGATCGGCGGCGTCAACGTCTACGTCGGCCGGATGAGCGACGTGACGATGGACGTCCTCCTGGCGGAGTCAGACCGCATCAAGCAGGAGCGTCAGCCGGCTGCGGTCGTGCTCGGCGGCAGCGAGGACGGGCGGGTGCACCTCGTCGCGAACTTCGACCGCTCGCTCGAGGGCAAGGTCGACGCGGTCGAGGTGATCAAGGCCGCGGCGGCCGAGGTCGGCGGCGGGGGCGGCGGCCGGGCGACAATGGCCCGCGCCGGCGGCAAGGATCCCGCCAAGCTCGACGCGGCACTGGAGCGGGCCGAGGAGGCGCTCCGAGCCGCGCTCGCGTGAAGATCGTCGCGGTCGACTACGGCTCGGCGAGAACGGGCGTCGCTGTCTCGGACCCGACCGGCACGCTTGCTAGACCGATCGGCGTGATCGAGGGTGCGGGCACCGAGGTCGGACTCGAACGCCTCGTCGAGCTGATCGCGAGCGAGGGCGCCGAGCGGGTCGTCGTCGGCATGCCGCTGACGCTCCGAGGTGAGGTAGGCGAGCAGGCGCGCGAGACCGAGCGCTTCGTCGACCAGCTGCGAGAGGCCGTCGACGTTCCGGTGGAGGGCTTCGACGAGCGCTTCACGACCGACCTCGCCGAGCAGGATCCCGGAAGCCGTAACCTGCCGCCGGATGCCCGAGCCGCGGCGCACCTGTTGACGAGCTACCTCGCGTGGTCGAGCAGAGGCGCGGAGTAATCGCGCCTCAGCCGCGCCGCCCCGAGCGGCGCCGGCCCCCACGGTCGGTCGTCGTGCGGCGACGGCTCGTTGCGCTGGGCGTCCTCCTGGCCGCGTTGATCGGGATCGGCTTCGCGGTCGCCAGCGTCAGGGACCGCGGGCACAAGGCGAGCACGCCGACCGTGGCCGCGCCGCCAAAGCCGTTCCGGGTCATCTTTCCGGAGGGGTTCACCCGCCTTCAGATGGCGGCGCGTGTCAAGAGCGTCGCGAAGATCGCGACCCACGAGCGCGGCCGGAAGCCGCGCCTGAACGAGTCCGCCTACCTTGCAGCCTCCGGTCGTAAGCGGTTGATCCCCGGGTTCGGACGGCGTCCGCTCGAGGGCTTCCTCTTCCCGGCGACCTACCAGTTCACGGCGCGCTCGAGCGCGGCCGAGCTCGTCAGCTCCCAGCTACAGGCCTTCCGCAGGAACTGGAGCACGGTCAATCTCGCCTACGCGCGCTCGAAGAAACTGACCCCCTACGACGTGTTGACGATCGCCTCGATGGTCGAGAAGGAGGCCGTCGCGCCGGAGGAGCGCCCGAAGATCGCGCGGGTGATCTACAACCGCCTTCACGCCGGAATGGCGCTCGGGATCGACGCGACCGTCCGCTACGCGTTCCACGTTCCGGGCACCCAGTCGCTGCTGGAGTCCCAGCTCAACTCCGACAATCCGTACAACACGCGGAAACGGGTCGGCCTGACGCCGACGCCGATCGCGAATCCGGGACTCGCATCGATCCAGGCGGCCGCACACCCCGTCGCCGGCGACTGGCTCTACTTCGTCCGCAAGCCGGACAAGGTGCACCATTTCTTCACCGCCAGCGAGCGGGCGTTCATCAACTACAAGAACGCGCACGGATTCGGGTGATTGGTGGTTCGACGCGGCTCGTCGCGCTGCTCGGGCAGCCGGTGGCCGGGTCGCTCTCGCCGCGGATACAGAACGCTGCCTTCGCAGCGCGCGCGCTCGACTGGGCCTACCTCGCGTGTGAGGTCGCGCCGGAGGGGCTGGCGGCGGCAGTCGGCGGCCTCGTCGCGCTCGGTTTCGAGGGCGCGAACGTCACCGCTCCTCACAAGGAGGCGGCCGCCGAGCTCTGCGACGAGGCCGAGGGACCTGCTGTGAACACGCTCGTGTTCCGGGAGGGTCGCGTGCTCGGCTTCAATACGGACAAGGCGATCGTCGCGGGCGTTGAAGCCGAGCGGGTCTGCCTGATCGGCGCCGGCGGCGCGGCGAAGGCGCTGCTGTCGGCGCTCCCGGGCGAGGTGCGGTTGTTCTCGCGGCGCGGCGCGTGGCCGCCCGATGCCTCGGACGCGGACCTGATCGTCAACGCGACGCCCGTGCGCGACGAGCTGCTCGTCGAGCCCCGCGCGGGGCAGACCGTGGTCGATCTCGCGTACCGGGCCGATCGGTCCCCGACCGCGTTGGTCGCGGCGGCACGTGAGGCTGGCTGCGAGGTCGTCGACGGCCTCGAGGCGCTCGTCCGCCAGGGGGCCGCGTCGTTCGAGCTCTGGACCGGCGTGCCGGCGCCGGTGGATGTGATGCGGGCCGCAGTACGCTCCGCCTGATGCTGACGCTGACAACCGCGGGCGAGTCGCACGGTCCGGCTCTGGTCGCGATCCTCGCCGGCCTGCCCGCCGGTCTCGTCCTCGACCGCGGCGCGATCGACGCCGACCTCCGCCGCCGCCAGCAGGGCTACGGCCGCAGTCCCCGCCAGCAGCTGGAGCAAGACGAGGTCGAGGTGCTCGCCGGTCTTCGCCAAGGCCGGACGCTGGGGACGCCGCTTGCGCTCGTCGTCCGCAACCGCGATCACAAGAACTGGGCGTGGGGAATGAGCCCCTGGCCGCCCGCGGGTGCGCCGGAGGGGAAGGGGACGAAGCCGGTGACGCTGCCGCGGCCTGGCCACGCCGACCTCGCCGGGGCGCAGAAGTTCGCACTCGAGGACGTTCGCGACGCGCTCGAGCGCGCAAGCGCGCGCCAGACTGCCATCGCGGTAGCCGCGGGGGCGGTCGCGAAGGCGCTCCTCGCCGAGATCGGCGTCACCGTGACCGGCGAGGCGCGGGCGGAGGCGGGCGCCGACGAGACCGAGGTCGACGAGGCGCGCGCAGAGCGAGACACGCTCGGCGGCGTCGTCGAGGTGCGCGCGCAGGGTGTTCCGCCGGGCCTCGGCTCCTACGCGACGAAGGAGGAGCGGCTCGACGCGCGGCTCGCCGCCGCCCTGATGGGCATTCAGGCCGTCAAGGGCGTCGAGATCGGCGAGGGGTTCGAGCTCGCCGGCCTCCGCGGATCGGAGGCCCACGACGAGATCGTCCGCGACGAGCGTGGGTTGCACCGGACGACCAACCGCGCAGGGGGGATCGAGGGCGGAGTCTCGAACGGCGAGGAGATCGTCGTCCGCGCGGCGATGAAGCCGCTGCCGACGCTGATGCAGCCGCTCGCCTCCGTCGATCTACGGACCGGGGAGCCCGGCGAGGCGCTGGTCGAACGGAGCGACGTGTCGGCCGTCGAGGCGCTTGCGGTCGTGGCAGAGGCGGCCGTCGCGTGGGAGCTGGCGCGGGCGGCTCGAGAGAAGTTCGGCGGCGACGCGATGGGCGACTTCGTCGCGGCGCACAAGGCGTACCTGGAGCGGATCGACTGGCAGCCGCGGTAGGGAGGCATATCGCGCTGGTCGGCTTCATGGGCGCCGGCAAGTCGACGCTCGGCCGGGAGGTTGCGGCGCTGCTGCACCGTCCTTTTCTCGATGTGGACGCAGAGATCGAGTCGCGGGAGGGGCCGATTCCGGAGCTGTTCGAGCGAGGCGCCTTCCGCGAGCTCGAGGAGCGGGCCGCGCTCGGGGCGCTGGCGATGCCGCCGGGCGTGATCGCCCTCGGCGGCGGCGCCGTTGAGACAAAGGCGATCCGCGAAGCGTTGCGTGAGCGGGCGACAACCGTGCTGCTCGAGGTCGACGTCGAGACGGCGTGGCAGCGCGTGAGCGGCAGCGACCGGCCGCTCGCGCAGGACGAAGCGCGGTTCCGGGAGCTCTACGAGGGCCGGCAACCGCTCTACGAGGAGGTCGCCGACGGCCGGGCGCACGATGCGGACGATGTCGTGCTCGCCGCCGGTGGCGTGACCGTCTCGGCCATGCCCCGGGACCTGGTCCCGGGGATTGGCCCGGCCGAGCTCGTCGCCGACGAACGCGTCCTCGAGCTTCACCCGCCGCCGGTCGATGCCCGGGTGCTGACGGTGCCGCCGGGCGAGGAAGCGAAGACGGTCGCGACGGCCGAGCGCCTTTGGCGCGAACTCCGGCTGGACCGCGGCGGGACGCTCGTCGCCTTCGGCGGCGGGTGTACGACCGATGTCGCCGGCTTCGTCGCGGCGACCTACCTCCGCGGGATCGACTGGATCGCGGTGCCCACAACGCTCGTCGGCCAGGTCGATGCCGCGATCGGCGGCAAGACCGCGATCGACCTCCCCGAGGGCAAGAACCTCGTCGGCGCCTTCCACTGGCCGGTCCGGACGGTGATCGACCCCGCGCTCCTCGAGACCCTGCCCGAGGAACAGCGCCGCGAAGGACTCGCCGAGGTCGTCAAGACGGGGCTGCTCGCGGGTGAGCGCCTCTGGGAGCTTCCCGACGCCGACCTCGTACGCCGCTGCGCCGTCTTCAAGACGGCGCTCTGCCTGCGCGACCCGTACGACGACGGTCCGCGGCAGGCGCTCAACCTGGGGCACACGTTCGCGCATGCGCTGGAAGCCGCGGCCGGTTACGAGACCGTCACCCACGGCCGTGCGGTCGCGCTCGGGCTGCTGGCCGCGCTACGGCTGTCTGGCCGACCGACGGACGCGGTCGAAGCGGTGCTCGCGCCCCAGCCGGTCAAAGTCGACCGCGACCGTGCGTGGGAGGCACTCCAGCGCGACAAGAAATCGACGGGCGGCGAGCTGACCCTCGTCCTGCTCGGCGACGAAGGCGGGTTCACTGCCAACGTGCCCGAGACCGACGTCCGCCGGGCGCTCGACGAGCTGATCGCGGACTGAGGCGCTCGCTTGCGACGCCGATCCGGAGGACGTCCGGGCTTTGCTCGGACGTCCGGCTAATTCCGGTTGCAACGTGTGTTGCGTGAGTCTCTTTCAGCGCGTTCTCTTTAGGGTTCCCGCGTGCGCGTTGTCGTCCTCAACGGAGTCAACCTCGACGTCATCGGCCGGCGGGAGCCGGAGGTCTACGGCGGCCTCAACATCCGGCAGCTCGAATCGAAAATCTTCGAATGGGCGGTGGAGCTCGAGTTGAACGTCAAATGCCGGCAGACGAACAGCGAGGGCGAGTACGTCGACTGGTGCCACGAGGCGCTCGACTGGGCCGACGGCGTGATCGTCAACCCCGGCGCCTGGACGCACTACAGCTACGCGATCCACGACGCCGTCGAGCTCTTCGACGTGCCGGTCGTGGAAGTCCACCTCTCGAACATCGACCAGCGGGAGGAGTGGCGCCGCAGGTCGGTGATCTCCGACCTGACCGCGAAACGCGTGATCGGCAAGGGACCGGACGGCTATCGCGAAGCGCTCGCATATCTTGCGGGGAACGAATGAACGCCCGCGCCCAAAAACTGGTCGAGAAGCTCGAAGAGCCGCTGATCGTCACCACCCCGGCAAACGTCCGCTACCTGACCGGCTTTGTCAGCTCGAACGTCTCGGTCGTCGTCGAGCCGGAGCGGGTACGGCTGTTCACCGACTTCCGTTACGCCGGGGCCGCCCGCATCGTCCCGGACGTCGAATTCGTCGAGACGAGGCGAGAGACGATCGCCCACATGGCCGAGTTCCTCTCGGGCACGTTCGCATTCGAGAGCACCAACCTCACCTACCGGGACTACGAGCAGCTCCGCGACGGAGGACTCGAGCTCGTCCCGCGGATGGGGCTGGTCGAAGGGCTGCGCGCGGTCAAGGGCGAGGACGAGCTGGAGCAGATCCGCCGGGCCGCCGCGATCACGAACCAGGCGTACGAGCGGATCGCCGAGGAGCGGTTCGTCGGCCGCACAGAGCGCGAGCTCGCCTGGAGGATGTTCGAGTTCTTTCACGAGCTGGGGGCGGAGGAGGAGGCGTTCGACACGATCGTCGCCGCGGGCGCGAACGGCGCCCGGCCGCACGCCGACAGCGGCGAGCGGGTGATCGAGCAGGGAACGACGGTTGTGGTCGACGCGGGGGCGGTGCTCGACGGCTACTGCTCGGACTGCACGCGAACGTTCGCGACCGGTGAGCTTCCGGACGAGCTCCAGCGCGCTTACGACGTCTGTCTCGAGGCGCAGCTCAAGGGGCTCGAGGCGGCACGCCCCGGCATCGAGGCGAAGCAGACCGACGCGGCCGCACGCGACGTGATTACAGAGGCCGGTCTCGGCGAGGCGTTCGGTCACGGGCTCGGCCACGGCGTTGGCATCGACGTGCACGAGGCACCGCACGTGGCCCCGACGTCCACCGACACGCTCGTCGCCAACAACGTCCTCACGATCGAGCCGGGGATCTACCTCGAGGGAACAGGCGGGATCCGGATCGAGGATCTCGTCGTCATCACCGACGGTGAGCCGGAGGTGCTCACCAGCTTCCCGAAAGAGCTCGTGACAGTCAGCTGATGGCGGAGATCGTCGGCACCAACCAGTTCCGCAACGGGATGCACATCGAGCTCGACGGCGGCGTCTGGCGAATAGTCGAGTTCCAGCACGTGAAGCCCGGCAAGGGCGGTGCGTTCGTGCGGACGCGCGTCAAGAATCTCGACACCGGCGCAGTCGTCGACCGCACCTTCCGCGCGGGCGAGAAGTTCCCGCGCGTGCACACCGAGGTCAAGAACATGCAGTACCTCTACGAGTCCGGCGACGAGGTCGTCTTCATGGACCAGGAGACGTACGAGCAGACAGCACTTCCCCGCGAGTCGGTCGCCCAAGCGATCGAGTTCATGGAGCCGTCGTCGTCCGTCCAGATGCTGACGGTCGACGGGCAGCCTGCCGGCGTCCAGCTGCCGGCCTCGGTCGAGCTGACCGTCTCGGAGACCGAACCGGGTGTCCGCGGAGACACGGTCTCGAACGTGACGAAGCCGGCGACACTCGAGACGGGTGCCACGGTGCAGGTGCCGCTGTTCGTGAACACGGGCGACCGGATCAAGGTCGACCCGCGCGAGCGGCGCTACATCTCTCGCGCCTGAGGTTCACCCGTGCCCGAGCTAGGCTCCGGGGTCCAGATGCCCGCGCTTGTCGATACGACGATCCGGCTGCTGTCCCAGGAGCCGCTGGCGGGCAGGATGCCGACGGCGGACCTGCTCCGGCTGGCCGAGACGCTGGACGGCGCCGGCTTCGCCTACCTCGAGGTCTCGGGAGGCGGTGTCTTCGACAGCGCCGTCCACCGTGGCGTCGAGAGCCCATGGGAGCGGATCAGGGCGCTTAAGGCACGCACGAAGACGCCGCTTGCGATGGCGTTGCGAGGGCGATTCCTCGTCGGTTCGCGGCCGGTCGGCGCTGATTTCGCGCGCCGGTTCGTCGCCTCGGCCGCCGAGAGCGGGATCGACGTCTTCCGGCTGCACGACCCGTTGAACGACGTCTCCAACCTGCGGGAGGCGGGCGAGGCGATCACCGGAGCGGAGCGCGAGTTCGACGCCGGCCTCGTGTATGGCTCGGGCCACACCGGCGAGACGGAGGACCTCGTCGAGCAGGCGAAGAAGCTGCCCGAGCTGGGAGCCGTACGGATCCTCCTCCACGACCCCTCGAGCTCGCTGGAGCCCCACCGCGCCCACGAGCTGATCGGCGCGCTCCGTGAGGCGAGCGGCCTCCCGGTCGGCCTCTACTGCCAGGGCGCCGCGGGCAACGCGCTCGCGGCCGCACTCGAAGCCGTCCGCGCAGGCGCCGATCTCGTCTCCTGCGCGCTCTATCCGATCGCGCTGACCCTGCATCGGGTCTCGGGCGAAGTGCTTGCGACTTCACTGGCCGGGCTTGGACAGGATGCCGGTGTCGACGCTGACGCCCTCTGGCGCGCGTCGGAGCTCGTTGACGAGCATCTCGGAGACGAGCCCGTCACGCCGATGGCGCCACGCATCGCCGTCCGCGCCGCCGAGCACCGGTTGCCGCCCGGGCTGGTCGCTGCGCTCGACAATCACCTGCGCGCGCAGACCGCCGGCGACCGGCTCGACGAGGTGCTCGACGAGCTCCTCCGCGTCCGCGAGGAGGTGGGCTGGCCGCCGCTCGCCGCGCCGATCGGCCAGATCCTCGCCTCGCAGGCGCTTCTGAACGTGCTCTCCGGGACCCGGTACCTGACGATGATCGACGAGTTGCGCGCGCTCGTCGCCGGCCGCTACGGCTCGCCGCCCGGCTCGATCGATCCCACAGTTCGCCGCGCCGCCGAGCTGCTCGCCGACGGCGTTCCCGAGGCGGAGCCGATCGACCTGGAGTGGCTGAGCGACGAGGCCGAGGGGCTGGCCGCGAGCGACGAGGAGCTCCTGCTACTGGCGCTCTTCGGCGATGAAGCGCGGCCGTTGCTCGAGGCGATTCGCGGCCGGCACGCGGGCGCCGACTCCCTCGGGGCGAGCGGCGTCGACCAGGCGCGCGCCGAGCGGATTCGCGAGGTCGTCCGCATCGTCCAGGAGTCGGGCGTGGGGGAGATCACGATCGACGAGGGCGGGATGCGCGTCTCGGTGCGCCGGACGCCGGATCCGATCGAGCCCGTGCTCGCGTCGGCCGCTAGCGAGGGCCCGGTGGCGGAAGCGGAAGATGTGTTCTCGCCGCCGGAAGCCCCCGGCGACGGCATCGTCCGCGTCGAGGCGCCGATGGTCGGCACCTTCTACAGGGCACCGCAGCCCGGCGCGCCGCCGTTCGTCGAGGAGGGGGACGCGGTTGGCCCCGGCCAGACGCTCTGCATCCTCGAGGCGATGAAGCTGATGAACGAGGTCAAGGCGGATGTCGAGGCGGTCGTCCGCGCGATCCACGTCGGCAACGCGGAGCCGGTGGAGTTCGGCCAGCTTCTTATCGAGCTGGAACCGATCAATGGAAGGCCGCTGGGGCTGTGAACGCTCTTGCCACGGCAAGCCGGGTTGAGACGGCTGCACCGGCAAAGCCGGCACAGCCTTTGGACGGCATCGCAAGCGACGCCTTGGACGGCCGTCCGCTGGGTCTCTGATGTTTTCCCGCGTCCTCGTAGCGAACCGCGGCGAGATCGCGGTCCGCGTGATCCGCGCGCTGCACGAGCTCGAGATCGAGGCCGTCGCGATCTACTCGACCGCCGACAAGGACTCGATGCACGTCCGCCTCGCCGACCGCGCCGTCGCCGTCGGGCCGCCGCCGGCGTCGCAGAGCTATCTGAAGATCCCGTCCGTGATCGCCGCCGCGACGACGACCGGCTGCGAGGCGATCCACCCCGGCTACGGGTTCCTGGCCGAGAACCCGGCCTTCGTCGCGGCCTGCGAAGACAACGAGCTCGTCTTCGTCGGGCCGACCGCCGAGGTGATGGCCCGGATGGGCGACAAGGTGCAGGCGAAGGCGGAGCTGAAGCGGGCGGGAGTCCCGCTCGTGCCGGGGAGCGACGAAGACGTCGCGTCGTCGTCCGAGGCACGCTCGGTGGCGGCGGACCTCGGCTATCCGGTGTTGCTGAAAGCTGCCGCAGGCGGTGGCGGCAAGGGGATGCGGATCGTCGACACCGAGGACGAGCTCGAGGGCGCGTTCCAGACCGCCGCCGCCGAGGCCGAGGCGGCCTTCGGCGACGCCAGCCTCTACGTCGAGAAGCTTGTTCGCCCGGCGCGGCACGTCGAGATCCAGGTGCTTGCCGACGCGCGTGGCGGCGTGCTGACCCTCGGCGAGCGCGAGTGCTCGATCCAGCGTCGCCACCAGAAGCTGATCGAGGAGTCGCCCTCGCCCGGCCTCTCGGCGGAGACGCGCGAGGCCCTGGAAGCGGCCGCCGAGCGCGCCGCGACGGCGATCGGCTACCGCAACGCCGGGACCTTCGAGTTCCTGCTCGGGCCCGACCAGAGCTTCTACTTCATCGAGCTGAACGCGCGCCTCCAGGTCGAGCATCCGGTCTCGGAGCTGGTGACCGGCATCGACCTCGTGCGCGAGCAGTTGCGGATCGCCGCCGGTGAGCCCCTCGCGGCGACGGGCCGCGCACCGCGTCGCGGCCACGCGATCGAGATCCGGATCAACGCCGAGGATCCCGCCCGCGACTTCGCGCCCGCACCCGGCCAGATCACGAGCTTCCGGCCGCCACTGGGGCCCGGCATCAGGCTGGACACCTTCGTCGAGGCGGGCTCCACGGTGCCGCCGTTCTACGACTCCCTCCTCGGCAAGCTCGCGGTTTGGGACGAAGATCGTCCGGCAGCGATCTCCCGCACGCTCCGCGCCCTGGGAGAGCTTTCGGTGGGAGGGATCCCGACCACGCGTGAGCTGGCGATCCAGATCCTGCGCAGCGAACAGTTCACGGGCGGGCGTTACTCGACCTCCTTCCTGGAGGAGTTCGGCCAGCGGCTCGTCGCGGTGGTGACTGAATGAGCGTCGCTCGCCTTCGGCTCGCTCCCGTGGGGGAAACCCTGTTTCCCCCACGGGCCCCCTTCTCCATAGATGCGGGGGAACCTCCCGGTTCCCCCGAGTCCCCCTCTCCTGCTCATGAGCCAAAGGCTGGCTCATGAGCGACCAGCTCGTGATCACTGAGCCCGAGGGAACCGTCTGCGTGCCCGCCGCGACGCTGGCGCGGATCGTCGTCCGTGCCGCGGAGCGTGCGGACGGTGCGCGTGTGCGACGGCCGCGGCGCGGGGTCGACGTCGAGGTCGCCGGTGGCAGTGCCACCGTGACGCTGCGGCTGGCCGCGCGCTACGGCACCGTGCTGCCCCAGCTGGCCGAGGAGGTCCAGGGGCACGTCGCGAGCGCGCTCGAGCAGATGTGCGGGGTCGAGGTCAGAAGCGTCGATCTCGCGATCGAGGAGCTCGTGTGACGCTCAGCCGCCGCGCCTCCCGCCGGACCGCCTTCTTCCTGCTCTACCAGTGGGATGTGACCGGCCAGCCTCTGGCCTCGCTGTACGAGGGCGAGGTCGACGAGTTCGCCCGCGACACCGCCGATGCGGTCGCGGCGCGCGTCGAGGAACTCGACCGTCGGATCACCGCCGCCTCGGAAGGCTGGACCGCCGACAGGCTCGGCGCGGTCGAGCGGAACATCCTTCGGCTGGCGATCTACGAGCTCGACGAGGGCAGCGTCCCGCTCGAGGTCGTGATCGACGAAGCTGTCACGCTCGCCAAGCGCTACGCGACCGAGGATGCGGGTCGGCTGGTGAACGGGATTCTCGGACGGATCGCGCGCGAAAAGGAGGTTGCGTGAGCGCCGAGGCGTCGCTTGCGATGCCGACTGGAGGCCGTGGCGGCTTTGCCGGCGCGGCCGTCCAAACACGGCTTGTGGAACGCCTCGCGGACCGGAGAACCAAGACGTGAGCGCCGAAGACTCTCTGCAGCGGGCGGAGGTCCTGCTGGAGCGCCTCGAGCGAACGCGTCAGGAGCTCGAGTCGACGCAGGATCCCGACCGAGCGATCGAGATCCTCTCCGAGCTTGCGGAGATCGCGAAGGAGGTCGAGGTCGAGCTCGCCCGGGCGAAGAAGGAGGCAGGGTGACGGGCCCGCAGGAGTTGACCGCCCTGGTCGAGGGCTACCTCGACGAGCTGGCGCTGACGCCGGAACTCGGCGAGCTCGCCGGGCCGATTCGCTACGCACTTGCAGGCGGCGGCAAGCGGATCAGGCCGGTGCTCTGCCTTGCAACCGGGGAGGCGCTGGGGCGCGAGCCCGAGGAGCTCCTCCCGGCCGGCGCCGCGATCGAGCTCGTCCACAATTTCTCGCTCGTCCACGACGACCTTCCCTCGCTCGACGACGACGAGCTTCGGCGCGGGCGGCCGAGCACGTGGGCCCAGTTCGACGAGGCGACGGCTGTCCTCGCAGGCGACGCGCTCCTCGCCGAGGCGTTCCGACTGGCGCTCTCCTATCCGACGCCGTTCGTCGGGCGCGAGCTCGTCCAGGCGACGCTCGGGATGATCGGGGGTCAGCACGCGGACACGAAGGCGCTCGGCTACTCGCTCGAGGAGATCCATCGCCTGAAGACCGGCCGCTTGTTCTACGCGTCGATCGCGTGCGCGCTCTGGGTCGCCGAGCTGGCGGAGGCCGATCAGAAGCCGTGGCGCGATTTCGCCGACGAGCTCGGGATGCTTTTCCAGGTCGTCGACGACATCCTCGACGGTGACGGCTACGTCCTCAGCCACGGCGAGGAAGGCGCGCGCAGGCTCGCAGACGAGGCCGCCGAGCGGGCCCAGGCGCGGCTGGCGTCGATCGACGCCGACACTTCGGTGCTCGAGGAGATCGTCGCCGGGCTGGCGACGCGAACCGCTTAGCCAAGGCGTCGCTTGCGATGCCGACCTGGAGGCCGTGGCGACTTTGCCGGCGCGGCCGTCTAAACTGTCCTGTCCCCGAGATGTCGCGACGCTCGCTCATCTCGCGACTCGCATCTTGTTGGAACCGTAGACGATCTCTCCCGGGACACGGCCCTTGGTGAGCCGCCCGGTGTGGGCGCGGTCGAAGTTGTAGTAGCGCAGGTAGTCGACCAGGTCGCGCTGCAGGGCGGTGAGCTTCGGGACGAGCGAGCGGGCAAACGAGGGTCGCCAGCATTCCTCCAGGATCGTGAGCTGGAGCCGTTCGACGTGGCCGTTCGAGGTCGGCCTGCCGGCGCGGATCCGCCGCTGCTCGATTCCGAGCTCGGCGAGGCGCTCGGCGAGCTCGTGGGAGCGAAACTCGGAGCCGTTGTCGGTGATCACTGCCTCGAGCCTCCAGCCGGCCGCGGCCAGTTCGCGGGCGACCCGGTTCACGAGCGTGGCGCAGTGCCGAGCGGCCGGGTTGCGCGGTGTGGTGTGCAGCTCGGCCCAGGCGAAGCCGGCGGCGACGTCGATCGCGGTGTACTGCCAGACGGTGCCCTTGGTACCGGAGAGCCGGCCGACGTAGAAGCAGTCGAGCCCAACAAGCTCACCCGGCCGGGAGGCCTCGACGTGCCGCTCCGGCTCGGGCAGTTCTGGTTTGCGTTCGTAGACGGCCGCGTAGCCCGCGACGAGCGCCAGCCGTTTGCGACGCGTGTTCAGCCCGTGCCGCTTCAACACGCGCCAGACCCCGTTCGGAGAGATCCTGAGACCGCCCCATTTCTCGCGCGCGAGCTCGGCGCTGATCCGCTTGGGACCAAACCCCGGCCGGCCGAGCGCGAAGGCGACGACCCGCTGCTCCAGATGCGGCCCAAGTTGGTTCGGCATCCGCGGTCGACGCCGTTCCCTGGGTCGTAGAGCCTCGAGGCCCCAGCGCTCGACCTTCTCAGCCCACCTGTAGTAGGTCGAATGGTGCACAGCCATCGCTCGGCAGGCCGCACGAACGCCAATCTCGCCGGCAAGCGCGAACAAGCGCAACCGGTAGCCGAACAGCACGTCATCCTTCGACATGCGACTCCTCCTTCTCATCGTTTGGCGACGAAGAGACGAGCTTGAGTCGCAAACCGGACGCCACCCGCAGACGCGGGTGGCGTCGGTCATTTATCGAAAGGAGACACCCCAACACCCCCGACCGGGCGTCGGGAGAACTCGGGTTCAGTTCAGTCTAAACCCCGCTGAAGGAGAATCACAGCGTGGGCCGGCGCACCGGCTTCTCCTCGAGCTCGTCAGCGAGCAGATCGAGCAGCAGCCCGTCCTGCCAGACGCCCTCGGGGTCACGCCAGTAACGGCGCATGACACCCACCCGCTTGAACCCGACCGCCTCGTAGGCGCGGATCGCCGGCTCGTTCGTGAGGGCGGGGTCGATCGTCAGCCTGTGGTGGTCCCGCTCGTCGATCAGCCAGCGGGCTAGCGTGCGCACGGCGTCGCGGCCGAGCCCTTGGCCGTGCAGGGACGAGGTCAGGAAGAGGTCGATGTTCGCGTGCTTGAACTCGTCCTCGCCCGGCTCGGAGAACTGCGCCAGACCGATCACTTCGCCCTCGTGCTCGATCGCGAACCCGGTTGCGTCGTCCCGGCCTTCGGCCTTGTCGAGCAGGTGCTCGCGCGTGAGCTCGCCCCACCAGCGAGCGACCTCCGGCTCGGCGCCGATCTCCGTCAGCCGCTCGACGTCGTCCGCTGCAAGCGGCCGCAAGCGCACCCTTTCACCCTGCAACTCGGCCACGACCGCGATCATAGGAGCGTGAAGAAACGGGTTGACGTACTGCTGGTGGAGCGCGGGCTCGCCGAGAGCCGCACCCAGGCGCAGGCGCTCCTGCTCGCGGGCCGGGTGCCCGGGCACGAGAAGCCGGGCGAGCAGGTGGACGAGTCCGCGGAGCTCGCCGTGACGGAGGGGGAACCGTACGTCTCGCGGGGCGGGACCAAGCTCGCGAACGCCCTCGACGCTTTCGGCGTCGATCCGGCCGGGCGGGACTGCCTTGACATCGGTGCTTCGACCGGTGGCTTCACCGACGTCCTGCTTCAGCGTGGCGCTGCGCGTGTGATCGCGCTCGACGTCGGCTACGGCCAGCTGCACCCGCGCATCCGCGACGACCCCCGCGTCGTCGTCCTCGAGCGGACGAACGCGCGCAACGTGGGCGAGTTGCCGTTCGCGCCGGAGCTGATCGTCTGCGATGTCTCGTTCGTCAGCGTACGAAAGGCGCTGCCGCCGTTGCTCGAGCTGGCATCCCCGGGCTGGCAGGCCGTCGTGCTCGTGAAGCCGCAGTTCGAGGCCGGCCGCCAAGACGTCCGCGGTGGAGTCGTGCGCGATCCGGACACCCGGCGGCGGGTCGCCCGAGAGGTGGCCGAAGCCGCGCTCGCCTGGGGGGCAGAGACGGCCGGGGTCGTAGACTCGGGCCTGCCGGGACCGAAAGGCAATCGTGAGCTCTTCCTCCACCTCGTCCAGCGCCCAAGCCCCCAGCTCTGCCCTGAGCTCGACGCCTGGATCGCCGATGCAGTCGGGTAAGCCGGTCAAGCGGCTGGCCGTCATCGCCCATAGCCACGAGGAGGTAGTGAAGGACGCCGTCTCCCGCCTCGAGCGGCTCGCCGGGTCGATGGACATCGAGCTGACGGATGCGGAGAACGGGCCCGATCTTGCCGTTACGCTCGGTGGGGACGGCTCGATGCTGCGGGCGTTCCACCGCTTCCTCGACACGGGGGTGCCCGTGATCGGGGTCAACTTCGGCCGTGTCGGCTTCCTGACGTCGATCGAGGCCGGTGAGCTCGAGCAGGGCCTGGAGCGGGTCTTCGGCGGGGACTTCACGGTCGTCGAGCTGCCCGCGCTCGAAGTGCAGATCGGAGGTGAGAGCTGGCCGGCCGTGAACGACGTCTTCGCGACCAGCTCGAAGCTCGGCCGGATGGTCGAGCTCGGCTACGCCGTCGGCGGGGAGGATCTCGGCGTGCTGCCCTGCGACGGCGTGATCTGCTCCACGCCCTCTGGCTCGACGGCCTACAACCTCTCGAACGGCGGGCCGGTGCTCGTCTGGGGGCTCGACGCGATGGCGATCACGTTCGTGGCGCCGCACTCCCTCCACGTGCGCCCGCTCGTCGTTCCCCACAATCTCCCGCTTACGGTCACGAACCGCACCGCGGACGGCTCGGTGACGGTGATCGTGGACGGGATGGAGGTCGGCAAGCTCGAGCCCGGGCAGCAGGTCGACGTGCACCTCGGTGGACAGAAATCGCTTCTCGCGACCCTGCCGGAGCGGACTTTCTTCAGTCGCTACCGACAAACCTTCGCCTCGTAGAGCAGGTCCCGCGGGGACCGTAGTCGCGCGCCGACGCGGTGCGTACCATCGGGCACGTGTTGCGCCGCCTGCGCATCGAGAACCTGGTCCTGATTCGCGACGCCGAGCTCGAGCTGGCGCCGGGGTTGAACGCGATCACGGGCGAGACCGGCGCGGGCAAGACGATCCTCGCGCAGGCGATCGGGCTGCTGCTCGGATCGCGCGGCGACCCGGCGCTCGTGGGAGCAGATGGGGAGGAGGCCTATGTCGAGGCGGAGCTCGATCTGCCGGACGGCCTGCTCGAGGAGGAGGGTCTCGAGGCGCTGGCCGAGCTCCGCCCAGAGGACGAGGAAGGACTCGTGCTCGCACGTCGCGTCTTCGGCGACGGTCGTACGCGCGCCTACGCATGGGGCCGGGCCGCGCCACGCGACGATGTGGCGGCCGCCGCCGAGCGCGTGATCGCGATGTCCGGGCAGTTCGAGCAGCGGCGGCTCGCGCGAGCCGCCTACCAGCTCGATGTGCTCGACGCGTTCTGCGGCGACGAGCAGCTGCGGCGCCGAGCCGCGGCCCGCGTCGCCTGGCGAGAGCTGCAGGCGGTGCGGCGCCGGCACGATGAGCTGCAGGGCGGGGCCGAGGCCGCCGAGGCGAGACTGGCCGAGCTGCGAGCCCTGGTCGAGGACACGCTTGGAATGGAGGCCGAAGACGAGGACTCGCTTCGGGCGGAGCGAGAGCGGCTCCGCCACGTGACCGAGCTGGCCGCGGGAGCCGGAGCCGCGAGCGAAGCGCTGGCGCCCGACGACGGGGAGGGAGCCGCGTCTCTCGTCGCGGTCGCCGAGCGCGCGATTTCGCCGCTCGAAGCGCTCGCCCCGGAACTCCGCCGGGCGGGCGACGAGCTGCGCGACGTCGAGCTGCGCCTGCGCGAGACCGCGACCGAGTTGCGGAGCTTTCTCGCCTCGCTCGAGGCCGAGCCGGACCGGCTCGAGCAGGTCGAGGCCGAGCTCGACCGGATCGCCGAGGCGAAGCGGCGGTTTCGGTGCACGTCGTACGAGGAGCTGCTGGCGCGCGCCGCCGAGGCGCGGGCGGAGCTCGACGCGCTGGAGGAAGGGGCCGATCCGGTCGCGGCGGCGGCGAAGGCCGTCGAGGTTGCGGAGCAGCGGGTCGATGAGCTGGCCCTCGTCCTGCGCAAGGCGCGGGAAGCCGCCGCCGGGCCGTTCGCGCAGGCGGTTGCGGGCGAGCTCGAGGGAATCGGCATGGGCGAAGGCGAATTCCGGGTCGAGCTGTCAGCCCAGGCCACAGGCCCCAGGGTGACGGGAGCCGACACGGTGGCGTTCCAGATCCGTCCGAACCACGGCTTGCCGTTCGCGCCCGTCGCAGAGACGGCGTCTGGCGGCGAGCTTTCCCGCATCGCCCTCGCGATCGCTGCTGTCGGCGGCGGCGAGACGCTTGTCTTCGACGAGATCGATGCCGGAATCGGCGGTCAGACGGCGCATGCGGTCGGGGAGACGCTGGAGCGGCTTGCAACGCGGGCGCAGGTGCTGACGATCACCCACCTGCCGCAGATCGCGAGCCGAGCCGATCGTCACTTCCGGGTGGAGAAGCTGCCGGGCGATCCGACCCACACTCGCATCGACCCGCTCGGAGAGCCGGAGCGGCGGGACGAAATTCAGCGCATGCTCGGCGGCCAGGAGTTCCTGACCGCCGTCCAAGCTGACTAGCCGGGCGGTCACAAAGTACGGTTCTGTCCGGTATGGCCACGCCCGCCACCTTCATCGAGTTCACAGGCGCTGCGAAGCTCGACCGGCGCACGAAGAATCTGGTCCGGCGGCTCAGTCCTGACGATGTCGCGGTCATCGACCACACCGATCTCGACCGCGTCTCCGCCGAAGAACTGCTCGAGTCCGGGGTACGGGTCGTCGTCAACGTCGCCAGCTCGCAGAGCGGCCGCTTCCCGAATCCAGGGCCGCTCCTGCTTGTGCGCGGAGGTGTTCGGCTGATCGATGCGCCGGGGGCGCCGATCTTCGACGAGGTCTCCGAGGGCGAACTGGTCACCGTCCGCGGGGCGAGCGTCTTCCGGAACGGCGACTGCATCGCCGCGGGGCGGACGTTGTCGGCCCAGGAGTTGGCCGGCGCGATTGCGGAGCAGCGCGGCCGCGTCACGGAGGCGCTCGAATCCTTCGCCGACAACACTCTCCGCCATCTCCGCGAGGAGGGCCGGCTGCTCTCCGAGGGTATCGACTTCCCGCCGCTGCAAACGCGGTTCAGGGACCGTCACGCACTCGTCGTCGCGCGCGGGCCAGGCCACAAGCGCGATCTCCGCATCGTGCGGCCGTACATCCGCGACTTCAAGCCCGTGCTGATCGGCGTCGACGGCGGAGCCGACGCCCTGCTCGAGGCCGGCTACAAGCCCGACGTGATCGTCGGCGACATGGACTCCGTGTCCGA
>Ga0137403_10000565_pt1 | contig 47954 bp, 51 predicted proteins | sample CZOMad2_1_16fung_FD_122057 | JGI IMG/M metagenome (GOLD analysis project Ga0137403, IMG submission 122057) | Vadose zone soil fungal communities from Angelo Coast Range Reserve, California, USA - CZOMad2_1_16fungal (Hybrid Assembly) | ecosystem: Environmental > Terrestrial > Soil > Vadose zone... | reverse complement strand
TTCTGCATCACGGACAAGCGCATGAATATAAACCTTGTGGAAGGGGATATCGCCTTTGAATTTCAGTCCAAGCATGATCATGCGGGCAACCCAGAAGAAGAGAATATCGAACGCTGTCACCAAGACGGAGGTCGGGTAGTACCGTTCCAGCTCAGGGGTGTCGTCAGGCCACCCCAGGGTGGAGAATGGCCAGAGCCCAGAGCTGAACCAGGTGTCGAGGACGTCTTCGTCCTGACGCAATTCGCTTCCTTGGCAATGCTCGCATGCCGTTGGAGTCGTTTCCGCCACCGTCACCTCATCGCAGGCAGCGCAATACCAGGCAGGGATCCGATGTCCCCACCAGATCTGCCGTGAGATGCACCAATCACGAATGTTGAGCATCCACTCATAATACGTATTGCCCCACATGGCTGGAACGAATTGGATGCCTCCAGACCGCACCGCCTCTATGGCAGGTTCAGCCAGGGATTTCATGCGAACGAACCATTGTCGCGACACCAGTGGTTCCACCACTGTGCGGCAGCGGTAGCACAACCCGACGCGGTGCTTGTAGTCCTCGATTTTGCTGATCAAGCCGAGCGCCTGCAAATCTTCCACGATGCGTGTGCGACATTCGAATCGGTCGAGCCCGACGTACTTCCCCGCCGACGCATTCATCTTGCCATCGAAGCCGATCACTTGGCGAATCTCGAGCCCATGCCTTCGTCCGATGTCAAAATCCTGCGGGTCGTGAGCCGGTGTTACCTTGACAACGCCGGTTCCAAACTCAGGGTCGACGGCCGCATCGGCGATCACTTGTATAGTGATCTCCCCCTCGACCGATGGAATGGTGAGGACGCGGTCGACGTAGTCAGCATATCGTTTGTCGCCAGGATGGACTGCCAAAGCAGTATCGCCGAGTTTCGTCTCGGGGCGTACCGTGGCGAGAGTCAGTGGACCATATTTGATGTAGTACAGCTTGCCTTCCCTCTCCTCGTATTCCACTTCGAGGTCGGAAAGCGCCGTCATACAGCGGGGGCACCACTGAATGATATAGTTGCCACGGTAGATGAGGCCTTCCCGGTACAGAGTCACGAATACTTTGCGAACCGCGCGCGACAGGCCTTCATCCATGGTGAAGCGTTCACGGCTCCAATCACAAGAGGCTCCTAGACGCATGAGCTGGCGGACTATCGTGCGTCCTGATTCTTCGCGCCAGCGCCAGACACGTGCGATAAATTGCTCCCGACCATACGCGTGTCGATTGGTCCCCTCACGTGCCAATTGCTGCTCGACAACCCATTGGGTGGCGATCCCAGCGTGATCCGTTCCTGGCAGCCATAACGTGTTATAGCCGTCCATTCGCTTCCAGCGGACCAAGATATCCTGCAGCGTCGTATTCAGGGCATGCCCCATATGGAGAGAGCCGGTGATATTTGGGGGAGGAATGACGATGCAAAACGGTTCGCCAGGAGCTAGTACATCGGCCCGGAAATAGCCCCCTTCAACCCAGACCTGATACCAGCGTGCATCGGTTTTTTGCGGGTCGTAACGCTTCTCCGATAACCCTTGCATCTAACTTTACCCCCCTTTTCAATGGCACTCATACGCGGGGATGAGCTTACTCTATACCGAACACCCTGGGGTCTGGGGACCTCATGAACATTCATATGCTACCTTTGCTACCTTGCCGTTGAAGGGCCCGATTTCCCTCACACAGGCACGCCCCCATGGACTTCTGGATGCCCACGGCTTGCAGTCGCCGGCACAGCATGTCAGAATGGCAAAATTTGCCCGCCGACCGTTGCCTCGGTCCATCTATGGCAAGGGCTCAGTGTAACGAAGGAAGCATGGAAAGACAACCGTTTTCTGACATTACCGCACGGCTTCTTCACCAGCGAATCCAAGTACGCGAGACCTGTTGATAAGAGATTCCACTGTGCCACCCTGTGACCAAAGATGGAGCCCTTGACTAGCCTCGATGGCAACTTCCTAGAGACAGTGATATGAAAATCTTAACCATATATGTTCTCAGCACTTTCACGAAAATACTGGCCTTTGTGCTCCCCACCTTTATCGGTCTTTACCTCGTCGTGGAGTTCGTGGAACGTATCGACGAATTCCTGCAATACCAAGCCAGCATGGGGACTATCACGCTCTACTTGCTATTCCGGATACCCGTCGTGGGCGTTCAGATCGGGCCGCTGGCCATCCTTTTGTCTGTGGCATTAAGCGTCGCACTGCTCCAACGCAGCCGAGAAATCATTGCGTTCCTGGCGGCAGGCACTAGTCCGTGGCGCATCATTTATCCCTTTCTCATTGGTGCGCTCATCATGAGCGCCATGGGTCTGGGGGCCGAAGAGTTCATCCTACCCCGAGCCCATCGCGCTCTAATGGACCTCCAGGACAACCAACGGCGCTCTTTACCCCAAGAGGTGTTGATGCAGCAGGGTGAACTCTGGTTTCGAGCCTCCGAAGCAACTTTTGTACACATCGAATTGCTCGATCCGGCGGCAGAACGCATCCATGGTCTGACGATCTATCGCAAAGACGCTGCCGGAGAGTTAATCGAACAGGTGCACGCACGCGAAGCCCGATGGCTGTTTAGGCGCTGGATCTTATTGGATGGGACGATCAGTCGTTTTCAGGGAAAGCTGACAACGCACATCGAACACTTCACGCGGCTTGAGATGCCGATCGGGATGGAGCCAGAGGCGCTACGGTCGATGTTTACGCCACCATCGCACATGAGCCTCTCTGAGTTGCAGTCATATATGCGCAGACTTCGCGATCGGGGCGTGGATATGACGACGTATGCACGCGATTTCCAAACCAAACTCGCGACTCCGATTATGGGGGTGGTGATGGCGGTCATCGGACTTGCAGCGATGTGGGGAACGCATGACACGCGCCGTATCAGTTTCGGATTTGTCGGCTCGCTCTGTGGCGCCGCAGCATACTGGGCAATGATGATGGCTGGAACAGCGCTGAGCGGCGCGCAGCAGCTATCATTACTGCTCGGTATCTGGCTTCCACATCTCATCGCCCTCGGTCTCAGCAGTTTCGTGTTCTGGCGGAAAACCTTCGCCTAAAGGGGGGATCTGATCAGGCGGCAGCGCTGCCGCAGCTGGGTGCCGCGTGCGCCATTCCAGATATGACTGTAGAATGAATTGGGCCGCCAGGCGGTCTCGCACCGCCTTCCGGCGGCGTCTGCTAGTATTGGTCTCTAATAGCGCGCGCTCGGCTGCTTGGGTCGTTAGACGCTCATCCCAAGCGATGACCGGTACGGCCGACACCCGCCGGATTTGCTCGATGAAGGCGAGCGTTTTCTGCGCCTGTGACCCCAGCGAGCCATCCATGTTCTTTGGCAGCCCGACGACGATGGCCGCGACCTCATACAGGGCGCACGTCTCGCGGAGAAACACCATATCGGCGGCTAACGACGAACGCTGGCGGACGGTCACTCCTTGAGCCGTCCAACCCAGCTCATCACTGACCGCCACCCCAAGGGTTTTGTCGCCAACATCAAGCCCCAGGATTCGCTTCATCGATTCCCCACAACGATGTTCAGTCGTTCTAAGGTCGTGCCCTTGGCCCGATCGAGGTTTGCCAAAGACACATTGTAATCAGTCAACGCCCGGATCTCGCGGCTTTGCTCCGCTGACAAATCATCTTGAAAACGTAGGACCTCTCGAACCGAGGAGAGCCCAACAGCCAGCTTCTTTTCTTCGGCTTCGAGTTTTTTCTGGGAGAGCTCGCGCGCCCCTCTGGTCACGCTCACCCGTTTGATGTTAGTCTCCACGTTGCGGACGGCTTCGCGGACTTCGACGAGAATGCGCTGTTCGGTGCGTTCAAGCACAGTCTTGGCCTGTTCAACCTCCAGGCGGGCACGGGTGAAGCGACTTTTCGCCGCTTGATTTCCAAGGGGATACCGCAGGGTGAAGCCAACGCGGTACTGGACCCAATTGCCTGAGGTAAAATTGCTCAGCGTATCTCCGAAATTATTATCCACGCCGTTGGGGCCGACACGCCCCTCGAGGTCCAGTGCGGGCAGTAGTTGATTTCGGGTAAAGCGCTCATTAAGCGTGCGGGACTCGATCTCCAAGCTAGCCTGGCGATAATCGGGACGGTGTTCGAAGGCCGCCTCTAGCGCCTTTTCAAGATCGATGGCCTCAATGGTAAATGGTGGGGCATCGGTGGGAACGATTTCGACCACCCCTTTGTATCGATCTTCAAATAAGCTGAGCAATTCCTTCAGCCGATCCTGGACATTCCGGACGTTGTTTTCGCCCACAATAACGGCTTCCTCACGTGCTGCCACACCCGCTTCTCCTTCTAAAATGGAGAGCTGCGGCTGGGTGCCGACTGCGACTTGCACTCGCGTTTGCGCCAGCAGATCCTGCGCTAACTTAAGGGATAACCGACGCACCTCCAGCTCCTGAATGCGAAACACTAACTCCCAATAGAGTTCTTGAACGAGGGTTACCACTCGAATGACACGATCTCTCAGCGAGCTTTCGGAAATCTCTTGATTGGTCTCGGCGATGCGGATGCGGGTACGGTTCACGTCGAAACCGAAATTGCGCAGTACCGGTTGAACAAGGGTCAAACTGGCTCGCACCTCATCAGAAGGGTTGATCACGCGGGAGGAGCTGCCGGTTTCGTTCGAGTTAATGTGCTGCTGGGATACTTGCAGGCCCAGCCGAGTGCCGAGCTGTAGGCGTTGCTCAACGCCCGCCAACGGGGTGGCGGTCTGAACCTTTGCCGTCCCGTCGGGTGGCCAGCGGGTGGGAGCACCGGGCACTTGCTCTTTCCCGCCAATGTAGGTGAAGCCTGCGACGGTCGTCGGATCGAATTCGGCCTGCTCATTGATGACCTCTGAAGCCCGAATCTTCGGGTTAAATCCTTCGATCATAATGTCGAAATTGCGCTCGAGGGCAAGCGCAATGCTTTCCATCAGGGACAAGGGGAGCGTTTCGGAGGGCCTCACAGCCTGGGCAGCGAGGGACAACACCCGCTGCGCCGTCTGCTTGGCGGAGCCTGCCGGCTGACGATTGGCAGCCTGCGCCAACCAACGACCACTGAACACGATCAGCACGATCATCAACCCGATCACAGGCAGTGATGCGTCTTTCCTCACCATCCAGCCTCCACCCAGATGTGCAGTTGCCTGCCCTGCGCCAACGACTACTGTGCGTGCACGACATATCACTGCGGTCAGGGCCTTGTCAACTGATTTCGCCGCGCCGCGCGGTTCCTGTGGCTCTCCGCGACTCCTGACGGCGGAGTTTTCTCTTGCACGACGACACACCCAATGGTAAGGTGCATGTCTTAGGAACGCCATCCGCTTCGACTGAGCCAGGGCTTCGCGACATGGACATAATCACTGACCTAGGCGTATATCCGAAATCTCTGCCGCTGCCGATCATGACGATCGGGAATTTCGATGGGGTCCATCTCGGCCATCAGATGATCTTTCGCACCTTGTGCCAGCGTGCGCGCGAGATCGGTGGCACGTCGCTCGTGCTGACCTTCGACCCTCACCCCTTGAAGGTCTTGGCACCCGAGCGCTGCCCGGTACTGATTACCCCAACGGCCAAAAAACTGTCGATCATACAGGAATGCAGGCTCGATGCGATCATCTGCTTGCCTTTCACGCAGGCGCTAGCAAATCTGACCCCCGTTACGTTCGTGGAGGAAGTGTTGGTTGGGACAATCGGGATTCGAGAGATCTATGTCGGATACAACTTCGCTTTCGGCAAAGGGCGGCAAGGTTCGATCGCGCTTCTCCAAGAACTGGGGCAGTACCACGGGTTCCGTGTGCACATTATCGAGCCAATCGCCATCGAAGGGCGTGTGATCAGTAGCTCGATAATCCGGCAATGGATTCAGCAAGGTAGTGTGGACGAAGCGGCACTCCTTCTCGGTCGTCTCTATTCGATCACGGGCACCGTGGTTGAGGGCTATCAGAAAGGGCGGGAACTCGGCTTTCCTACCGCCAATGTACGCTCCACCGATGAGTTGATCCCCAGCCGTGGTGTCTATGCTGTCATGGTCGATTGGCGTGAACGGTGTTATGAAGGGGTGGCGAACATCGGTTTCAACCCGACCTTTGGACGGACCCAATTGAGTGTCGAAATCCACCTGTTTAATTTCTCCGAACAATTATACGGAGAGGCTGTTGAGGTCTCCTTCGTGAAGAAAATCCGCGATGAACGAGCCTTCCCTTCGGTTGCCGACCTGGTCAAGCAGATCGGTCAAGATGTGGAAACAGCCCATACCCTGCTTGCAACCTACCGTCATCACGCTGCTCTCGGTTCCACCTAGGCACTCCCCCGACTCGGTCGGCTCGAAAGGATACCCGTGAAACGCGGTCATATCTGGATCGGTACTAGCATCAGTCTCGCATTGCTCATCTATCTCTTCACTCGGGTTGATTATGGCCAACTGTGGCTCTCGCTGGCATCGGCAGATCTATTTTTATTGCTGATCGCGTCAGTCTTACTGGTGGGGACTCTGGTGATGCGCGCGTGGCGCTGGCAATACCTGCTCAAACCCCTCAAAAGCGTAAAATTCTCGAACTCGATGTCAGCCACGGCGATCGGATTGATGGCGAATATGATTCTTCCAGTGAGGCTCGGTGAGATCGTCAGGGCGGTCGTTCTTGGGCAGCGTGAACGGATTGATAAGAGCGCTTCTTTCGCCACGGTCGTCGTTGACCGCTTGCTGGATGGCTTCACGATCTTGTTCATCCTCCTGGTCCTGCTCATGGTTGCCCCTCTGCCCTTTGATCAAGGGTGGCAACAGCGATTGCGCTGGGGGGGCATGGCATTCTTCCTCCTCTATGGCGGCGTGTTTGCTTTGCTCTTCTACCTGCACCGTGCGCCGACTCAGGCGCTCCAGGCTGTGCGCCGTCTCTGCTCGCGGCTGCCAATTCGCTGGGTGGACAGATCCTGCCGGTTTTTGGAAGCCTTCAGTGAGGGGTTGCATACCCTCGACCGCAGAGAATATCTTGGTCAAATCATCGCCACCTCGCTCATCCTCTGGGGCTTAATGGGCATCTATAATTTCCTCATTGTTTTGGCCTTCCAACTTCACTTGCCACCGACGGTTGGCTTCATCTTGCTCGTGGCGCAGGCTGCCGCAGTCATGCTCCCTGCATCGCCTGGCTTTGTCGGCACGCATCACGCGGCCACTGTCGCCTGCCTGAGTCTTTGGGGGGTTACTCCCGAGGCGGCGCTAAGCGTGGCGCTGGTGATGCATGCCATCGGTTACTTCTTGACCATCGCCATTGGTGCGGTTTACTTGTGGGCCGTGGGGCTCTCCATGCGCGACCTCGGCCACCCGGATCGGAGAATTCCGGGTACCCCGTCGCCCACTGCATAAGCTGAAAAAGCTCTTGCAGCGAAACGATTGCGTGGCTATGATTAGGATTCTCTCTGCGCGGGCGGATCGCCAGTCACTGGGAAAGTTGATGGAACATCAAACTTTTGGCACACCACCGATCGCTCATCAAGGGCAGATCACCGGTCAAAGGCATGCGCCGATCATCGCGATCGACGGTCCAGCAGGGACAGGGAAGAGCACTCTGGCGCTTCGTCTGGCGAGATACTTCGGATGGCAGTACATCGATTCTGGTGCGATGTACCGTGCCGTCGCGCTATGTGCTGCTGAACGGGGAATTCCCTGGACCGACGAACCGGCACTGGTGCGTCTCTGCACGCCACTCACGTTCGAGTTCCCCATCTGCGATGGACAACTCGCCGTCCACGTCGACGGCCGTAACGTCACGCAAGCCATTCGGAGTCAAGCCGTGGGCGAGGGGGCTTCTCTGGTGGCCACGTTCCCAAGTATACGCGCCATCCTCGTTGGCAAGCAGCGACAACTTGGATGCGCCGGTGGCGTGGTGATGGACGGCCGCGATATCGGCACTGTGGTGTTTCCTGAGGCTGACATCAAATTCTATCTTGACGCCACACCAGAGGCGCGTGGACGGCGACGCTGGCTGGAGCTTCAAGAGCAGGGGGAGCTGACGACGCTCTCGGAGGTTATCGATGCGATCGGTCGCCGAGACCAGGAAGATCGCACGCGCCAAGCTTCTCCCTTACGGGTCCCAAAGGGCGCGTGCTCTATCGATACCACGAATTTATCCGTTGACGAGGTCTTTCAGCTTATGGTAGATAAGATAAAATTTTTCGGCGTCTCTTTCCACCCTCTTGATCCCCGCCAGGGAATGAGATGCCCACAATCGACTTAATGCGACGGCAACGAGGAGGATGTTGTTTGTATGACGGATGAACAGAAGACCCCACAAGACACATCTTTCCAAGGCGAAGTCGACGGGTTTGACGCCGAGAGCGAGCTAGAGGCGGGTTGGAGGACTCCGGCCGCGGCAGATATCGGCGACAGCAGGCCTGACGACGATGAACAAGTGGACATGGAAGAACTTTACCGGGAAAGCCTCGATCACATCCAGGAAGGCGAGATCATTAAGGGTCGGATTGTACAGATCGAGCGCGATTCGGTCCTGGTGGACGTTGGCTACAAGTCTGAGGGCCTGATTCCACTCAGCGAGTTTAAGGAGGGAGCCAGGGACCTCAAGGTCGGCGACGAGGTCGATGTCCTCCTCGAGAGTAAGGAGGATAGTGACGGTCTTGTGGTCCTTTCCAAGGAGAAGGCCAACAAGATCAAGGTGTGGGATGAGATCAGTCATGTCTATGATAGTGACGGTGTCGTCGACGGGGAAATTATCGGGCGGATCAAAGGCGGACTGATGGTCGACATCGGGCTGAAGGCCTTTCTGCCTGGCTCCCAAGTCGACCTGCGTCCAGTGCGCAACCTTGACAAGCTGATCGGCCAACGGTTCCCGATGAAAATCATCAAACTCAATCGTCGCCGCGGCAATATTGTGCTGTCGCGACGATTGCTCTTGGAAAAAGAGCGGGAAAAAGCCAAGCAGGAGACGCTGGCGAACCTTCAGGAAGGCCAAGTGGTCGAGGGAGTGGTCAAGAATATCACCGAGTATGGTGCCTTCGTAGACCTGGGCGGCATCGATGGCTTGCTCCACATCACGGATATGTCCTGGGGACGTACGGGACATCCGTCAGAATTGTTCGCCGTCGGGGACAAAATCAAGGTGATGGTGCTGAAGTATGATCGGGACAACGAGCGCATTTCGCTTGGGTTGAAGCAGATCACCCCCGATCCATGGAGCGAGGTCGACAAGAAGTATCCCGAAGGCACACAGGTGCGTGGTAAGGTGGTCAGCATCACCGATTATGGTGCCTTTGTGGAGTTAGAGCAAGGTGTTGAGGGATTGGTCCATGTCTCTCAGATGTCGTGGACGAAGCGCGTCAAGCACCCCTCGAAAATCGTCAATATCGGGGATATGGTTGAGGCCATAGTCCTCAGTGTCGACAAGGAGAAAAAGCGCATCTCGCTTGGTATGAAGCAGATGGAGCCTAGTCCGTGGGCCACCGCTGACGAGCGCTATCCCGTCGGCACCATCGTCGAAGGTAAAGTGCGCAATCTGACCGACTTCGGCGCTTTCGTGACGCTGGAGGAGGGGATCGATGGGTTGATCCACATCTCCGACCTCTCCTGGAGCCAGCGTGTGCGGCACCCTTCCGACATCCTGAAGAAAAGCCAAAAGGTCACAGCCAAGGTTCTCAGCATCGATAAAGAAAACGAGCGCCTCTCCCTTGGTATCAAGCAGATGACCCCCGATCCCTGGGAGGGTGTAGCCGCGAAGTATCATGTAGGGGAAAATGTCCAAGGGCGCGTTGTGAAGCTGACGAATTTTGGGGCCTTCGTGGAACTCGAGGAGGGGGTTGAAGGGCTAATTCATATCTCTGAACTCAGTCGCGATCGCGTGGCCAACCCCGCCGATGTCGTCCAGGTCGACCAGGAGGTTTGGGTCAAAATCCTCAAAGTGGACCCCGAAGGACGCAAGATCGGCCTTAGTCTCAAAGCCTTCCAGGAGGAAGGAGGAGATCCAGCCGTAGCTGAGGACAATGCGTAAGACCATGCACCGCTGGCGACAGCACGCGACGTCTTGATAGACGGGAGAGTCAGTCATGCAGTCCGGCCGGCATCCCTGGTTGTGGGGCATGGTTGGTACAGCTTTGATGCTCGCCATCTTCTTTCTGGTGATCCTCCTTATTACGGTGCTCCTGACAGGAGAAGAAGGGATCACAGATGGAGGAGCGAAGATTGGCGTCATCGCGATCGAGGGGGTCATCTCAAATGGGCTCACTGAGAAGACGGTGCGCCAACTGACCAAGTATGGGGATGATACGTCGATCAAAGCTATTATCCTCAGGATCGATAGTCCGGGGGGCGGGGTAGCCTCATCGCAGGAAATCTATGAGGAGGTCAGACGCGTCCGGTCGGGCGGGAAGCTCGTGATTGCCTCGATGGGGAGCGTCGCTGCCTCTGGAGGCTATTACGTTGCCTGCGTGACAGATCGCATCTTTGCCAATGCTGGGACCGTGACCGGCAGCATCGGCGTCATCGTGCAGCTTGCGAACGCCTCGGACCTCCTGCACAAAGTTGGTATTGAGTCGACTGTCATCACCAGCGGTCCTTTTAAGGATAGCGGCAATCCCACGCGTACTTTACGCCCCGAGGAACGCCAAGTCTTTCAAGCGCTCGTCGACGACGTTTACCAGCAGTTTATCGAAGCAGTGGCGCAGGGGCGGAACTTACCCCTGGATGAGGTCCGTCAAGCGGCAGATGGACGTATTTACACCGGGCGGCAGGCGAAGGATTTGCGTCTCATCGACGAACTCGGAAGCTTGCATGACGCGATAACATATGCTGCTGCGACGATCGGGACTGTTGGCAAGCCGAAACTCGTTCAAGAGGGCAAGGAGCGACTCTGGTGGCTGCGGTTTCTTTTCGAGAGCCTGACTGATTCATTTGTGTGGACCCCCTTCTCGAAAGTGGAGGCCGTGCTGCAGTATCGTTGGCCATACTGACAGCATCGTGAGTAACGCTGCGTGGCGGAGGAGAAGCTCTCATGACAAAAGCTGATCTGGTTGAACGTGTGTCGGAGCGGATCAAATTAACGAAGAAGCAGACCGAGCTGATCGTCAATACGCTGTTCACCAGCATTACCGATGCCCTCACCCAGGGAGACAAAGTGGAATTGCGAGGGTTTGGTAGCTTTCGCGTGCGGCAGCGTCACTCACGGGATGGCAGAAACCCCAAGACAGGTCAGGGCGTCCATATTCCCCCTAAAAGAGTCCCTTTCTTCAAGGCCGGCAAAGAACTGCGAGAGATGGTGGACAACTAATGCCTGCATATCGGCCCGCTTTGTCTAAGCGGGCACCCTGGGAAGGAGTCAAGCTAGGGTGGCCGCGCGCACAGCGAACTCAACCAGCCGTGATCCTCCGTTCTCTTATCGCCCCAGGCTGTAGTAGGTGCTCGTGATGAGCCTCAGCTCCCACCCATTTCTGGTAAAAACTGTGGTGCGTGATTTGGTATTTGGGCCAACGACCTTATCTGTGGTCGGACTGGGTGCGAGGTATTCATAACCTGTCTGGCTCCCGACTTTATCCCCAGCCTCTATTCCGCGGTCCCATCTATGTGGCGGTGAGCACGCGATCATCCCTCGCAAGGCTATCCTCTCTCTTCTTTCCCCATGTCAGGAGAGCGTGGGGCCAGTGTGATATGCTGGTGAAGAGAGGTAATCTCTCGCGTAGGACACCTTCGGAACACGGCGCCGGATCGATCGGAGCCGCAGGACATCCCGCCGATTCAGGGAGCCTGGGCCAGCGCAAACCACTTGTTGCTGTAGCTGTATAGGTACTCGATCATCTCATGGAGAGTGTATCATGCCTGAGGTCACACAACAGGATTGGGCCGACACACTTGCCTGTAAAATTCGGGAACGAAGCGTGCGGGTTGGCGTGATCGGACTGGGATATGTCGGCCTGTCCCTGGCCGTTGAATTTGCGAAATCTGGGTTACAGGTGACCGGTATCGAGATCGATGCCGACAAAGTCGCCCGGCTCCGCTCCGGAGAGAGCTACGTGCAGGACGTCAAGCCCTACGAGGTGAAAGGCTTGATCGCTGATGAAAAACTCTTGGTGATGGATGATTTTGACCGGCTTAGTGAGCTTGATGCGGTCAGCATCTGCGTCCCAACGCCTTTGAGCAAGACAAAGGATCCCGACATTTCCTATATCGCCGCTGCAACGAAGGAGATTGTTACGCATCTTCATCCCGGTCAGCTGATCGTGCTCGAAAGCACGACCTACCCGGGGACAACCGACGAGGTGATTCTTCCAGAGCTGCAGAAAACCGGCCTCCAGGTAGGGCAAGAGTTCTTTCTCGCTTTTTCTCCAGAGCGTATTGATCCTGGTAATGCCCAATATACCACTCACAACACCCCGAAGATCATTGGTGGTGTGACGGGGCGATGTGCACAGATGGCAAAGTCTCTATACGAGGTCGCCATTAACCGCGTCGTGCTTGTCAGTTCGGCGCGCAGCGCCGAAATGGTCAAGTTGCTTGAGAACACGTTTCGGGCCGTCAACATCGGTTTGGTCAACGAAGTGGCTCTGATGTGCGACCGCTTGGGGATCGATGTGTGGGAGGTCATTGAAGCGGCCGCCACGAAACCGTTCGGCTTTATGCCCTTTTATCCCGGCCCTGGACTAGGCGGCCACTGCATCCCCGTAGACCCGTACTATCTTGCCTGGAAGCTCAAGACTCTCGACTATAAGGCACGTTTCATTGAACTCGCGGCTGAAATCAACACTAGCATGCCTTGGCATGTCGTCTCTAAAGTCGTTGATGCACTCAACGAGCAGTGCAAGAGTGTCAATGGCTCGAATATTTTGGTGCTTGGAGTCACCTATAAGCGCAACACGAACGACTTGCGGGAATCTCCCGCCCTTGATATTATAAAGATTTTGCAGGGAAAGGGAGCCACCGTCAGCTTCTACGACACATATGCGGCCGATTTAACCAATCTAGATGGTGCCATTCATGTCTCCCTTGACAAGGAAGTTCTTCAAGCGTCAGACTGCGTAATTATAGCCACAGATCACAGCAACGTGGATTATGAATGGGTGATGGCCCATGCGCCGTTGATAGTCGATACGCGCAACGTGGCGAAGCATTTCAGTACTGGGCGCGCCAAAGTGATCAAGTTATGAAGCTGCCTGCGGCGTGTGCACCGGGTGGACCGAAACGGCTGGAGGTAGGCGGTCGCCTTTGTGTCATGCAAAGTGGTGGCAGACTTGCAGCACGCTGTCCCCAGGACGGCACGAGATCCTGTTTGGTGGGGAATCTATATGATGGCCACGAGTGTGTTAGTCACGGGTGGTGGCGGGTTCATCGGCTCCCACCTTGTGGAGGCTCTTCTACAGCGAGGTGCGTCGGTCCGCGCGCTGGATAATTTGACCACTGGGAATCGAGCAAACCTCGCTGGCGCGCTGGCGCATCCCGACGCCAAGAGGACTTTCGCCTTCATCGAGGGAGATGTGACGGACCGCAAAACGGTTCAGGAGGCGATCAAAGGCGTCGAGTACGTCTTGCATCAGGCGGCACTCCCCTCCGTGCAACGCTCGGTTGAAGATCCCCTCACTTCCAATCTAGTAAACGTCGAAGGCACGTTGAATGTCCTGGTTGCCGCCCAAGAGGCTGGGGTGAGGCGGGTGGTATATGCTTCCTCGTCCTCAGTATATGGCGATTCTCCCCAGTTGCCAAAGATGGAGTCGATGCCCACCAATCCCTTATCACCATACGCCGTTTCAAAACTTGCGGCAGAGGCCTATTGCCGGGCATTTACACGCGTATATGGCTTAGAAACCGTATCGTTACGCTACTTCAATGTGTTTGGGCCACGGCAAGACCCGAATTCTCTCTATGCGGCCGTACTGCCCCGCTTCATTGAGGCGCTCCTCAGCAAGAAGCCACCAGTGATTTATGGTGATGGTGCGCAATCGCGCGATTTCACCTATATCGAGAACGTCGTCCAGGCCAATTTGCTGGCGCTTGAGGCCGCTGGGGCCGGCGGCGAAGCCTTTAACATCGCCTGCGGCGAAAGTGTCACCCTCAAAGCTGTGCTGGACAGCTTAGCAGAGTTCTCGAACCAAGTGGTGGCGCCCGAGTATCAACCCCCACGGGCTGGCGATATCAAATATTCTCTGGCTGATATCTCAAAGGCCGAACGGATGCTTGGTTATCGGCCGGTCATCCCCTTTCGCGAGGGTCTGAAGCGGACATTGGAGTTTTTTCGCCAAAGGAGAGTATCACGATGAATATCTGCGTCATCGGCTGTGGCTATGTGGGGCTTGTCACTGGGGCAGTCTTTGCTGATCTGGGCAACGAGGTGATCTGCGTCGATGTGTTGGAGGAGAGGATCACCCAGTTGAACAATGGCCTCATGCCCATCTACGAACCGGGACTGCAGGAGATGGTGCAGCGCAATCTCGCTGATCGCCGTATCTCCTTTAGCACCAGCCTCGAAGTGGGCATGGATAAGGCCGAGATCATTTTCATCTGCGTCGGCACCCCCCCGAAAGAAAACGGCGAGACGGACCTCTCCCAGATCGAAGCAGCTGCTCGCGGCATTGCCCGTTATCTGCGGCGGTACACGGTCATCGTAAATAAGAGTACTGTTCCCGTGGGCACCGGCGATCTGGTACGCGAGATCATCGAGCAGAATCGTCGCCGCGATGTGGATTTCGACGTGGTCTCGAATCCCGAGTTCTTACGAGAAGGCTCCGCCGTGCAAGATGCGCTCACTCCTGATCGCATCGTCATCGGAGCGCCGAGCAAACATGTAGCGATGAAGCTCCTCGAACTGTACGCCACGCTCGGACGCCCGATGTTGATCACCGATGTCCATAGCGCGGAAATGATCAAGTACGCCTCCAATGCCTTCCTGGCCACGAAAATCTCCTTCATCAACGTGATTGCTAATATCTGTGAGTCGTGCGGTGCGAACGTTGACGACGTCGCCCGTGGCATGGGTTTCGATCCTCGCATCTCGCCGGATTTTCTCAGTGCCGGCCTCGGTTTCGGTGGATCATGTTTCCCTAAAGATGTCGAGTCCTTGATCCATACGGCATCGCAATTCGGCTCGGAATTCACCCTGCTCAAGTCAGTGCTAGACATTAATCGCGAGCGTGTCGAGCATTTCGTCGATATCATCCGGCAGGGCCTTGGCGACCTTGAGGGGAAGACGATCGGCGTCTTGGGCTTAGCGTTCAAACCGAACACCGACGATATGCGCGAGGCCAAGTCGATCGAGATCATTCGCAAACTGCTGAATGCCGGTGCCCATCTCAAAGCTTACGACCCTGCCGCTACAGAAAACGCGAAGCGGATGTTCCCCGACATTACATACTGCCAGAGCGCCTATGAAACCGCCGAAGAGTCCGACGCCCTGGTCATTGTCACTGAATGGCGCGAGTTCAAGCTGCTCGACATGGAAAAATTACGCAAGTTGATGAAGCGACCACTGATCTTCGACGGTCGAAATATCTATCAGGTTGAGCGCATGATGACGGTGGGATTTGACTACTTTAGCATCGGTCGTCCCGGGCGAAAGCCACTGAAAAGCTAGAGTGAACAACCGCTGAGCCAGAGCGGGTCGGTGGTGCTCGATTGGCTATGCAAGGGCACCAACGAGGTCGAGAGACAGAGGGTACTGATATGCCACGCACGCTCATCACCGGGGGAGCTGGGTTCATCGGGTCTCACTTATGCGATCATTTCCTGCGCTTAGGCCACGAAGTCATCTGCATGGACAACCTGCTGACCGGTGATAGCTCGAACATCGCCCACATCAGGAATCAGAACTTTCTCTTCATCAAGCATGACGTGACCAACTACATATACGTGGAGGGGAAACTCGATTATCTGCTCCACTTCGCTTCCCCTGCCAGCCCTATCGATTACGAGAAGCTGCCTATCCAGACGCTGAAGGTCGGCTCATTGGGCACCCATAAGGCCCTTGGCCTCGCCAAGGAAAAGAAGGCAACGTTTCTCCTCGCATCGACCTCGGAAGTCTATGGCGACCCCATGGTTCATCCCCAATCCGAAGAATATTGGGGCAACGTCAATCCCATCGGCCCTCGTGGCGTCTACGATGAAGCCAAGCGCTTTGCCGAGGCGATGACCATGGCGTACCACCGTGTTCATGGGGTCGATACGCGGATCATTCGCATTTTTAACACTTATGGCCCACGCATGCGGCTGGAAGATGGCCGGGCCATCCCGAGCTTCATCACCCAGGCGCTACGCGGTGAGGACATTTCGGTCTTTGGTGATGGGTCCCAGACACGTAGCTTTTGCTTTATTTCCGACCTTGTCGAAGGTATCTATCACGTCCTGATGTCTGGAGAGACACGACCGGTCAATCTCGGTAACCCCCAAGAATTGACCATCCTCAATCTGGCCAAGGCGATCATTCGTCTCACCGGAAGCCGAAGCAACATCATCTATACGCCACTCCCCCAAGATGATCCCAAGAGACGCCAGCCTGACATTAGTCGCGCCAGTCAACTGTGCGGGTGGGAGCCCACAGTTGAGTTCACCACTGGGCTGAGTGAAACAATCGCCTATTTCCGTGACAAGGTGGCATAGCCGGTGCCTGCCTGCGGCAGGCCGATGCATTGACCCGACCCCAGGATTACTGACGTCCATGACAAGCTACCCGGGCGCCATCAAGGAATGGCCGGAGGATGAGCGACCGCGAGAGCGGCTCATGAAACTTGGGGCCGACACGTTGTCCGAAGCCCAGCTCCTGGCCATTATGCTGGCAACTGGAGATGCTTCTTCAGGGCAGAGCGCACTCGACCTCGCCATGCACTTGGTACGCACCTTTGATGGATTACGTGCGCTCGACGCTGCGAGCATTGCCGAACTATGCCAGATCAAGGGGATCGGACCAGCGAAAGCCACGACCATTAAGGCAGCCCTAGAGCTTGGAAAACGTTTGATAGGGGAACCCGTGCAACGGCACCTGAAGATCACATCCCCCCAAGATCTGGTCAACTACTTCCAACCGCGCCTGCAGCACTTGCGCAAAGAGGTCTTCAAGGCAGTGCTCCTAAATACCAAACATCAGATGCTCAAAGATGTCACAGTCTCTGAGGGGAGCTTATCTGCCAGCCTCGTCCATCCACGCGAGGCGTTTCTGCCGGCCATCAAGGAATCAGCAGCAGCGGTGATCTTCCTCCATAACCATCCGAGCGGCGATCCGACACCGAGCACTGAAGACAAGGAGCTCACCCTCCGCCTCGCCGAAGTGGGCCAACTGGTCGGCATTAGTGTGTTGGATCACATCATCATCGGCTCGGGATCTCCTGGGTACATTAGCTTCCGCGACGCAGGATTGCTCTGATGATAGACGCTATGGCAGATCGTTCCTCAGGACGCCAGGAGGCGGTGTCCCTGAGAGTGTGCATTCTGGGGAGTGGAAGTAAAGGCAACTGTACGTATATCGAATCCCCGGAAGCCCGTATCCTCATCGATGCAGGACTGAGTGCACGGGAAATCGAGCGCCGGCTCCGGCAGATCGACCGTTCGCCTACAGCATTAGATGGGGTGCTGATCTCCCACGAACATAGCGACCACATCCAGGGGGTAGGGGCGTTGGCGCGGCGCTACAAGCTTCCGGTCTACGCCAATCCTGCGACATGGCAGAGGGCACGACATGTCGTGGGCATAGTAAATGACCTACGCGAGTTTTGGACTGGAGCCCCATTCGTGCTCAAAGATCTGGTGGTCGATCCTTTTTCTTTGCCCCATGATGCCGACGACCCCGTGGCTTTCCGGCTTACCTGGCGTCGAAGATCGATGGCCGTTGTGACGGATCTGGGATATGCCAGCCAGCTCGTGCGCGAGCGGATCAGAGGATGTCATCTACTCGTGCTTGAGGCCAACCACGATGATGCCATGTTGAAGGCGGGACCCTATCCATGGCCGCTGAAGCAGCGTATCGGGGGAAAATCGGGCCATCTGTCGAATCTCCAATCGGGCCAGTTGCTGCAGGACGTCTTGCATGATGAGCTGGAGCATGTTGTGTTGGCACATCTGAGCGAAATCAACAATCACCCTGATCTGGCCCGGCTTACCACCCAGGAGATCCTGGGTTCCCGAGGTACGCAGCTGGGCGTCGCGTCGCAGCGGGAGGTATCAAGGTGGTTCCTGCTGGCCGATTAACTGTTGAGAACGATGTAAATCATGCAGCGCGAAGGAGATCAAACGCTCCGTATGCTGTGAGGATTGATCATGGCTGATGATCTCGGTGAAAAGTGCGGGTTATTCGGTGTCTATCATCACCCTGAAGCAGCCAAGCTCACCTATCTCGGGCTCTATGCCTTGCAGCACCGTGGTCAGGAGAGCTCAGGCATCGTGTCCTCGGACGGGAACACGCTGCATGCCGAAATCGGCATGGGATTGGTCGCAGACGTCTTTAATGAACGTCGCCTAGCCAAGCTACCGGGGCACATGGCTATCGGGCATAACCGCTACTCGACAACGGGTTCTAGCCTTTTGCGTAATGCGCAACCCATGGTCATCGGCTATGCGGGCGGCTCGCTGGCCATTGCTCATAATGGCAACCTCGTCAATGCGATGGAGATTCGCCGAGAGCTGGAGCAGCAAGGCGCCATCTTTCGCTCAACGACCGACACCGAAGTGATCGTCCACCTGATCGCGCGATCCGCTGAGATCAAGCTGGCAGACCAGGTTGTAGACGCGCTGCGAAAAGTCCAAGGAGCCTATTCGTTGCTCCTCATGACCGAGAAGGAAATGATTGGTGTACGCGATTCCTTTGGGTTTAGACCATTAGTAGTCGGCCGTTTAGCGGATGAGACGTTTATCCTGTCGTCAGAGACTTGTGCGTTGGATCTGATCGAGGCGGAGTATGTGCGGGACGTCGAGCCGGGCGAGATGGTGGTGATTTGCGATGATGGGGTTGAATTCTTCCGCCCCTTTCCGCAAACACGTCACGCCTTCTGCATTTTCGAGTTTATCTACTTCGCTCGACCGGACAGCATCATCTTCGAGAAAAATGTCTACCCGATCCGCAAGGCGCTCGGTAAGCAGCTTGCCCGCGAAGCATACGTAGAAGCCGATGTCGTTGTACCAGTGCCAGATTCAGGTGTGCCCGCAGCATTAGGATTTGCAGAGGAAGCACGGATCCCCTTCGAGATGGGACTCATTCGCAATCATTATGTGGGCCGGACCTTCATCGAGCCTCAGCAGTCCATACGTCATTTTGGCACCAAGGTCAAATTAAATCCGGTCAAACAGTTCCTGCGTGGCAAGCGTGTGGTCGTGGTGGACGATTCGATCGTACGCGGGACAACGGGCCAGAAGATCGTCACCATGCTCAAGAACGCAGGGGCTAAAGAGGTCCATGTACGGATCAGCTCTCCCCCCACCATTAGCCCCTGCTTTTATGGGATTGACACCCCATCAAAACGTGAATTGATTGCGGCCAACCAATCGGTAGAAGAGACTCGAGACTTCCTGGGGGCGGATAGTCTCGCCTATTTAAGTCTCCATGGGCTCTTACAAACCGTCTCACCTGATGGGCATCGCTTCTGCACCGCTTGTTTCACAGGAGAGTATCCGGCGGGATCGCCATCAGAAGACCTGCTGCAGTTGGAGCTGTTCTAAAGTGTTGCGCTCTCTCTCTCCAGTTCAGTCTGGCATTGCACGCAGTAGCGCGTGAAGGGGAGAAGTTCAAGACGCTTGACCGGGATCGCCTCCTCACAGCGTTCACACACACCATAGGTGCCTTCGTCAATTTTCGCTAGCGCCTCTTCGACTAATCGGAGCTTGGTGCGTTCATTCTCGCCCAACCCCATGAGAACTTCTTTGGAGTACGAATAGGCCGCAACATCCCCACTATCCGGGATCCCGTCTTCGCCTACCTCTTTGCTATAGAGTTTCTTTCTCTCCACCTGACCGAGCAGATCGCGACGCATTTCCAAGAGTTTCCGCTTGAAAGTTTCCACGTCCTGTGCCTTCACGTGACATCCTCCTTCATTCGCGTGAGTGGGCAGTTATATGCGCACTGCAGAGGCACCCCTCAGGCACGCTATGCACCCTAGTCCGGGATTCAGTGACCCGGCCTAACCCGCCAGTGAACGGCTTCCTTCCCTCAGTAGAAAGTCAGGAGGGAAGGGGATGGAGACGTCTAGCCTACGGATGCGCCATGGTGCGGTGCAACGCCAGCGATCTCCCCGCTTAGATCGATTTTGGGCGCATTCGCCCACAAGCGTTCGAGATCATAATACTCTCTCGTCTCCTGCGAGAAGACATGCACGATGACATCGCCGTAATCCATCAGAATCCAATGCCCTTGGCGATATCCTTCAACGCCAAGCGATGCAAGGCCCAACGGCCCTAATTCTTCATCGATGGCATCGGCGATCGCCCGGACCTGTCGTTCGGAGCCACCGCTGCAGATGAGAAAATAGTCAGTAATCGACGAGGCATCTCGCATGTCAAGAACCACGATATCCAAAGCTTTCCTGTCAGTGGCGATCCGGCTCATCAGAGCCGCTTTTTCTTCAGCGCTTAGTCCTCCCATAGTGTCTCCTCAGCGATAGAGTTGATATTTCCCGATATACGCATCTACTGACTCAGGTACCAGATAACGAATCGACCGTCCGGTTTTCACACGCTGCCGAATATCACTTGATGAGATATCTAACCCTGAAACCTCCTGGAGATAAATTTGATAGGGGGTACTCCGCACCTGAAAGCCAGCGCCACCGAGCAGCTGTCGATCGGCCAAAGGTTCAAAGCTTGAGTGCGGATGCATTTCCGATACCTGCCGGAGAGTGCTGGGGACTAGTTCGTGGAAGTCATACCTCGGCCGACTCGTCACGATGGTGTGACAGCTTCCCAACAACACGTCTGGTTGTCGCCAGGCGGCGATGTCGGCAAACGCGTCGATACCCACGATGAAATAGATAGCTTTTTGCTCCTGGTAAAGGTCTTTGAGTTGGGCGATCGTGTCGACGGTATACGAAGCACCGGGGCGATCGATCTCCACGGAAGACACGGCAAAGTGTGGGTGTGAAATCGTGGCCAACATGGCCATCATCAGTCGATGCCGTGGATCGATGATCGCAGCCAGATCCTTATGTGGCGGGACCGCAGCCGGCACGAACACAACCGTGTCCAGTGCGAATACCTCGCAAACCTCGTTGGCCGCGGCCAGGTGTCCATAATGTATGGGGTTGAAGGTTCCCCCCATCACGCCCAGTCGCACCCTCGACCTCCAGGAGCCTCCAGTACCAAACGGCCAACCATCGAGCGGCCAATGCTATCCTCGGACCTGGCCATCTCCATACACGATGTATTTCAGTGACGTGAGGGACTCTAACCCCATGGGGCCGCGCGCATGGAGCTTCTGCGTGCTGATCCCGAGCTCTGCTCCAAAGCCAAACTCATGACCATCGGTGAAACGGGTCGACGCATTGACGAAGACCGCTGCCGAATCGACTTCATTGAGAAAGCGGCGCGCCTTCTGATAATTCATGGTGATGATGCTTTCCGAGAGCTTCGAGCTATGCCGCGCGATGTGGTCTAAGGCATCGTCCAGACTGCCAACGACTTTCACCGACAAGATCAGATCGAGGTACTCGGTGTCCCAATCCTCCTCGCTCGCGGCAAGGGTCCATGGCACGATGCGAAGGGTCTCTGGACAACCACGCACCTCAACGCCAGCGGCCTTGAGTTGATCACAAAAGAGGGGTAGGAAGCTGAGGGCCACATCACGATGCACGAGCAGGGTCTCCATGGCATTACACACACTGGGACGCTGGACTTTGGCATTGAACGCCACTACAGCAGCCATGGCAAGATCGGCATCAGCATCGATATACGTATGGCACAGCCCTTTGTCGTGTTTGATGACCGGAATGCGGGAGTGTTCAACAACCGTGCGAATGAACTCTTCGCCCCCGCGGGCGACCACCAGATCCACATGTTTATCCCTCTTCAGGAGCTCGAAAATGGCGCGCCGGTCTGTGATCGGGATCATCTGCAGGGCATCATCCGGTATCCCAGCCGCTGCCGCGGCTTTTGACAACAACTCGCTCAGCGCCAGATTGGATTGGATGGCTTCGGAGCCGCCACGCAGGATCACAGCATTCCCTGACTTCAGGCAGAGACCGGCGGCATCGGCGGTCACATTCGGGCGGGATTCATAGATAAAGGCGATGACACCGAGTGGTATCCGCATCATGCCGATTTCAAGCCCATTCGGCCGACGCCACATGTGCGTCACCTCACCAATTGGGTCCGATAAGGCAGCGATCTCCCGCAATCCACGCGCCATGTCGCTGATACGCTGAGGGGTGAGGCACAATCGATCGACCATGGCCGAGGAGAGACCATGGTCTCTCGCGCGTTCGACATCACGGGCATTCAGTGCCGTCAGGGCAGCCTCTTCCGCTTCGAGCGTTGCTGCCATCCGCATCAAGGCATCATTCTTAACACCGCTAGGCAGTTTTGCCAGCTGACGCGTTGCTGACTGCGCTCGCTCGACGATGTCCTGCACTAGCTCTGTGATCTCATCAACCGGCCCAGTCCCCATGATGACGCGTCCCCCATCGTCTAAGCCTGTACATACAGGCAATATCCCCGACACTTCGAAGCGGCTGACATGGAGCAGCGGGGAACACAGCTGTCTAACCATGCTCCTGCCAAATCACCAAATTGTCTCGATGAATGACCTCGTCGCAATATTTGTGTCCGAGCGTACTCTCGATTTTTGAACTGTGGAGTCCTTTGATCAACCGCACATCGCGTCCAGGATAATTGACCAGCCCGCGGGCGAATTCATTGCCAGCCAGATCGCAACAGCGCACCAGATCGCCAAACTCGAATTCGCCCTCGACGTTGAGAATACCCGAGGGCAACAGGCTCCTCCCCCTAGACAGAATGGCCGCTTTTGCCCCATCATCAACGTGGAGAGCTCCGCGGGGACGGAGGGTGGTGACGATCCAGCGCTTGCGACCTCTCCAGAAGCGTCCCTCAGGATGGCAGAGCGTGCCCACCACTTCACCGGCCAGTAACGCCGCGACGATCCCTGGCCGAAACCCATTCGCGATAATAGTTGGGATGCCGCTCGCAGCCAGCTTCTTGGCCGCCTGGAGCTTGGTGAGCATGCCGCCACGCGCTACGCCGTGATGCGGCAGACCCCCCATCGCTTCAACGGCTGGCGTAATGCGTGGGATTTCTGCAATGAACTCGGCCGTCGGGTCGAGGCGTGGATCGGCGGTGTAAAGTCCCTCAATGTCGGTGAGGATGAGCAAGAGATCGGCCTGCACCAAATCTGCTACCATCGCAGATAATGAATCGTTGTCGCCCAGTTTGATTTCTTCAACCGAAACGGTATCGTTTTCATTGATGATGGGAACCGTCGCCAAGCGGATGAGGGTGAGAAGGGTATTGCGAGCATTCAGATAGCGCGCACGGTGCCGCAGGTCCTCGTGGGTGAGCAACACCTGCGCGACACGCTGCTGGTGTTGTGCGAAGGCACGCTCATAGGCCCAAATGAGGTGACTTTGTCCAACCGCCGCCGCAGCTTGCTTTTGAGGGATGGTTCGTGGCAGGTCTTTGAGTTTGAGCGCCTTAATACCCGCCGCCACTGCACCCGACGAAACAACAAAGACCTCCTTGCCCGCACGCGCCAGATTGGAGATCTGCTCGACCAGGTCGCTGATGACCTCAAAGTCAAGCCCCTCGCCCTTTGAGGTGAGCACGCGACTACCAATCTTCACGACAATGCGCTTGACACCGGCTACAAGGTCCTTTCGCGAGACGGATTTGATTGGATTACACTCCTTACGGGGACTAGTGCTCGATCGATTTCATCCAAAAGGGTGCCGATGCCTTCCCCCGTCACGGCAGAAATGGCGATGACCCGCAGGCCGAGCGCGGCAATTGCTGGCTGAAAGCGTTCCCAGGACTGCTTCGCTGCAGGGACATCCATCTTCGTTGCCACAACCACTTGCGGCTTTTCCGCCAATCCGGACGCATAGGCCAGAAGTTCATGGTTGACTGTGTCAAAGCTGAGCAGAGGGTCGTCCTCTCCAGACGACGTCATATCCACCAGATGAATCAGCAACCGCGTCCGTTCAATGTGACGCAAAAATTGGTGCCCGAGCCCCTTCCCTTCATGGGCCCCTTCGATGACCCCTGGGATATCGGCCACGACACAGGAGCGTTCATCCCTGAGGCGCACAATGCCCAGTTGTGGAACAAGAGTAGTAAATGGATATGGCGCGATTTTCGGGTGTGCCGCCGAGATGCGTGCCAGGAGGGTGGATTTCCCAGCATTGGGCAAGCCCATCAGACCGACATCGGCCAGGAGTTTGAGCTCCAGGGTTAACCACCGCGTCTCACCCGGTCCTCCCGGCTCTGCGTAGCGTGGAGCTTGCCTCGTCGGGGATTTAAAGCGAGCATTCCCACGTCCCCCACGACCCCCGTGAGCTGCAATAAAACATTGTTCAGGGGTGACAAGATCCGCGAGTGCAGCCCCTGAATCCATCAAACGAACCACCGTTCCAAGCGGTACACGAACGACACAATCGCGGCCGTCATGACCTTTCTGGTCACTCCCCCGACCGTGCTCTCCACGCTCTGCCGTGTAGCGCCGTTTGTAACGAAAATCCAGCAAGGTACTGAGGTTGCGATCGGCCTGTAGGACGATATCTCCCCCTTTGCCACCATCTCCTCCGTCAGGACCGCCTTTCGGCACGAACTTTTCCCGTCGGAAGCTAATGCAACCGCGCCCTCCATCCCCGGCCCCGACAAAGATTTTTGCTTCATCGATGAACATTAAAAGCTCGAGGCACCTTCCTGCGCTAGGGGTTCGATGCGAATCGATCTGCGCCCGCCGCGTCCGTTAGTGAAATGTACAATGCCGTCGATCTTAGCATACAAAGTATAATCACGTCCAAGGCCCACGTGCAGCCCCGGTTTGAATATCGTGCCGCGTTGACGGACTAGGATGCTTCCCGCCGTCACAAACTGGCCACCGAAGCGCTTGACGCCTAGCCGCTTGCCGATACTATCGCGTCCATTCCCCGAGCTGCCCCCTGCCTTTTTATGCGCCATGCTGCTTCCTCCGTGTACTCGTTAGGGCTGATCGCTCGCAGCACCAGTGACGATTTCGCTCACACGGAGGAGAGTCTGCCACTGACGATGGCCCTGCCTTTTCTGGTAACCCTTGCGTCGCTTGTGCTTATAGATAACGATCTTGGGGCCGCGCTCCTGCCGAACAATGGTGCCCACCACGCGAGCCTGGCCAAGCTGCGGCTGTCCGACGGTGACCTGGTTTCCTTCGCCGATCATCAGCACCGAGGCGATCTCAACCCGATCTCCAGCGGCACCATCGAGTTTTTCAATCGTAATCAAGTCCCCCTGTGAGACGCGGTATTGTTTCCCCCCGGTCTGGATGACAGCGTACATACGACTCCCACCTCTTCATCTCGTGATTGGTGTCCCGAAAGGATTTCTCAGTGATGCAAATATAGCAAGGGATGGGCCAGAAGTCAATTTGCTGCGACTAGAGCAGACACCTCTGCTGCACTCTGGTGATCAAGGACCCCCAATCCGGGTCGGCAGAAACAAGCAGACGATCATCGATCATGGCCAATAGGGATCAATCCCTGCTCCTCTCATCGCGGCTACGCACATACCACGCCACCCCGAAGGCCAGCAGCACCATACCGATGAGGGCCACCGTTCCCGCCAGGGGTTCTCCTCCAAACATGCCCGTGACGACAATGACGGGGAGCAGGATCGCCAGGATAACAACTGCGGCAATGGCGATCCAGGTCAACACTTTTTTGCTGGTCTGCATCACAGCAGGCTCACGACTCTGTCGTTCCGCGGGCATCGTCTAATGAACGACCTGGCGCAGCACTTCAACGGCCCGCTCGATCCCTTCTTTTGAGACGTCGAGGTGTGTCACAGCACGGATGCTGTTGGGGCCAGTGCCGAGCATGAGAACCCCTGCAGTTTTGAGCCGCTCAAGCAGAGTCGACACGGTGAGTCCAGGCTGGTGGACGTCAAAGTAGAGGATATTGGTCGCAACCGCATTGATATCGATGTCGAGACCATCGATCTCGGCGATCCCTCGTGCCAGTCGCTTAGCGTTTAGATGATCTTCGGCCAGCCGTTCGACGTTGTGCTCAAGGGCATAGATCCCTGCTGCTGCCAGGATCCCAGCTTGCCGCATCCCGCCGCCGAATTGCTTGCGAAAGCGGTGGGCCTTGGTGATAAACTCCGTGGAGCCGATGACCAGGGAACCCACGGGCGCCCCCAGTCCCTTCGAAAGGCACAACGTGCACGAGTCAAAATACTGGGCGTAATCCTTGGGCGTCAGCCCTGTGGCCACACATGCGTTCATGAGTCGTGCCCCGTCGAGGTGCAATGGCACGCTGACGGAACGAGCGAATTCGCGGATGGCCCGGATATTCTCCAATGGCCAGATACTACCACCGCCGCGATTGTGGGTGTTTTCCAAGCAGATAAGGGCGGTAGGGGCATGATGCACATTGGGGGTGCGCACCACTGGTCTGATCTGCTCGATGTCCATGATGCCATGTTGACCATCGATCAGATTGACCTGCACGCCAGCCAGCGCCGCTAAGGCACCTGCCTCGGAGTTGAAAGGGTGTGAGGTACGCTCCATGATGATCTCATCGCCATGATGCGTTTGCGCACGGATGGCAATTTGATTCGCCATGGTGCCCGACGCCACATATAAAGCCGCTTCTTTGCCATACAGCGCCGCCACCATCTCTTCGAGACGATTGATCGACGGATCTTCATGGAAGACATCATCCCCCACCTCGGCCTCGGCCATCGCCTGGCGCATACCCAGCGAGGGCTTGGTAACGGTATCACTGCGCAGATCCACGAGTTCCGGCATTCGTTGCCCCCTTCTCATGGCATATGAGAACGATGATTCGTGATCATGCCCTTTTAGAAGCGATGCAGTCGCCAGCGATTGGTTTCAATCGGGCCACTCACCCCGAAAGACCTCCACGGCTGGACCAGTCATATACACATGCTCGTCATCGGCCCATTCGATCTCGAGGTCGCCCCCAAGCAGGTGGACAGTCACGCAACGATCGGTCCTGCCGTTGAGAACTGACGCCACCGTGGCGGCACAGGCGCCCGTACCGCAGGCCAGCGTTTCCCCGGAGCCGCGCTCCCACGTGCGCTGGCGGATCTCCCGCTGATTGAGCCGTTCGATCCATTCCACATTCGTGCGCTGAGGAAACCGCGGATGATGTTCCAGGAGCGGGCCGTAGTGGGACACCGCGAACTGCGCCACATCATCGACGTAAATGACGCAATGGGGATTCCCCATAGACACGCACGTCACCACAAACTCCCGATCCCCCGCGGTGAGCTTCTCCCCGAGCACCCGATGACCTTCACCACGCATGGGAATATCTTGCCGACGCAGCCGTGGCATGCCCATGTTCACCTTTACCTTTTCCACAGCGCCGTTGGCCGTCGTCATCAGTTGCAGGGACAGCACTCCCGCCAGCGTCTCGACGGTGATCTCCGGTTTCCGGCTGATGCCTGATTCATAGACATACTTCGCCAGGCAGCGGATGCCATTCCCGCACATCTGCGCTTCGCTGCCGTCGGCATTATACATGCGCATACGGACATCCGCCCTCTCCGAGGGCATCATCAGAATCAGCCCATCCCCTCCAACCCCAAAGTGGCGATCGCTGATCTGGACCGCCAACTTCTCCGGCTCGGACACCGTGTTTCGAAAGCAGTCGACGTACACATAATCATTGCCGCTACCGTGCATCTTAATGAACCGCATGGCCTCCCTCGTCACTGTTGGGCATTCCAGTCCAAAACCATTTGCGTGAGCAAGCGCACGCCCACGCCGGTGCCGCCCTTCGGCTTATAGGGCTGATCGCGGTCGGCCCAAGCGGTGCCGGCGATGTCCAGATGCACCCAGGGGTAGCCATCGACGAATTTGACCAGGAACGCGGCGCCAGCGATCGTTCCGGCCGCCCGGCCCATGCCGACGTTCTTGACATCTGCGACGTCGCTTTTGACATGTTCCAGATATTCGTCCCACAGCGGCAGCTGCCAGACGCGCTCACCCGTGCGCATCCCGGCCTGACGCAGGCGGTCCATCAGTGCTTCGCCCTGGGCGTTACCCATCATACCAATGGCCTCGTGACCAAGCGCCACCACACAGGCGCCAGTCAGCGTCGCCAGATCGACACAGGCAATGGGTTTATAGCGCGCCGCATAGGCCAGGGCATCACCAAGGATGAGTCGGCCTTCGGCATCGGTATTGATGATTTCGGCGGTCTTGCCATTCATCGCCCGATGCACGTCGCCCGGCTTGGTGGCCTTGCCGCTGGGAAGGTTTTCCGTGGCCGGAATGAGCCCGATGACATTCTGCGGTACCTTCAATAGGGCAGTGGCGCGTAGCGCGCCCATCACCGCTGCTCCGCCGGACATATCATACTTCATGCGCTCCATGCCATCGGCGGGTTTGATCGAGATGCCGCCACTATCGAAGGTAATTCCTTTACCGACGAATACAAGATTACCCTGTCCGCGCTTGCCGCCGCGGTGCTCCAGGATAATGAACTTGGGCGGTTCCTCACTGCCTTGGGCCACCCCTAATAACAGGCCCATGCCAAGTTTTTCGATATCTTTGCGATCGAGGACTTCGCATTTCAGGTGACAGTCTTTGGCCATCTGGTGAGCCTGCTCGGCCAGGATGGTGGGGGTCATCTCATTGGATGGATGATTGATCAACGAGCGTGCAAAATTGGCCGACTCCCCGAGAATGCGCCCGACCTCCGCCCCTTGTCGGACCGCTTTCGCCTGCTCTCGATTGTTGGCGATGAGCGTTACGCTGGTCACATCCTGGCGGTCGTTCTCCTCAGTTTTGAACTTGTCAAACCGATACAGCGCCAGAATCATGCCCTCAGCCACTGCCTGAGCTGCCTCAGACAGTCCGATGGACGCCTGTTCGGCATCCTCAAGGGTGGCAGCAAGGGTGCTGGCCCCCAGACCCCTGGCGTAATGCACCGCACTCCCAGCCGCTTGCCGCAATCCTTCAAGCGTCAATTTCGCGGGTTTTCCCAGGCCGATGAGTACTACTTTCTTGGCTTTCAGCCGTCTTTGTGTATGCAAGATTGACTGTTGTTTGGGTTTCCCGGTGAATTCCCCTTCCTGTCGCAGCGCTGTGACCGCGCCATCCAGGGCCTTGTCAATTATGGCGGCGGCGCCCTGCAGGGCGGCATCACCCTCGTACAACATCAGAACGACCGCATCAACAGACTCCTTGTCGATTCCCCCCGCCTTAACTGTCACCTCCATGCCAGCCCTCCTCGTGCCAATGCAACAGCGTCGTGTCACTCCAGGCTAAAAATGCGACCTCGATATCGTTCCGCCCCGAAACCCATCAGCGACCATCGCAGCTCATGCCCTGCTGAGCCCTGTTGGCGCAGCAAGATATCACTTGGGATAACGATTTGCAAATGTCCTTGGTAGGCGGCCTCAGGACGTTTCGTTCAGACCACCGGCCCTGGCTGCCTGTCGGCGTTTGGACGGTTTTGGCGCTGGCGCAGGCTCTTTAGGGGGTTCTTGCGGCACCAAGGCGAGCTGTTGCCCAGAGCTGCGACTCCGTGTTGTAGGCTCCATAGGAGCGATAGGAGCGCGGGACCTGGAGACATCAGTGTCGTTGCCACCCCGTTTCCGCCGTTTGCGACCCGTTAACGCATCGAGAGGTAGGCTTTCGACCTCAACAACCGGCACCGGTTGACTACCAACCTTCACCACACCAGGTTTCCCAATGTGTGAAGGCTCTTCGTCCAACAGGGCACGAAAGAGCCCTCCAAGCTTGTTGTCCGTCGTCTCGATCTGAATGCTATATGGCTGCGCGCGCGAACGCAACGCGAACGCCACCGCGACCTTGCCACGATCGCGGTGTTCAATGCACTCGACAAGATATTCCCCATCGGCAATCAACTCCCGAATCACCTGGGCCATCACTACCAATCCCATGAGGCTCTCCCTTTATTTGATCCCCATCAATTTAAAAAGTTGAACGCGTGATCTTCAAACGCGACTTTCTCCTACACAGGTTCTCATCGGCCATGAGTCATTGCCGACGGTCCGAAAAGCTCATCTGGCCGCAGGCGACACTCTACTGGACAGGTGACTGGGGAGCGCCTGGATCGGAGGGAAGTGGTTGTCCCGCGGAGATCTGAGGAGTTCTGGCCTCTTCCGCATCGGGTGCTGGCAAGACAGGCTGCTCCTCATCATATCCGCAGGCCGGGCAGACTAACCCCTCGCAGCAAAAGTAGGGGACGGTCAATCCACATGCAGGGCATGATGTCGTTGCCATGAGTCCTCCTCCTTCCCTAGGATCGACTCCACCTCATCTATGCTTGTATGCCCTCACGGCTGCCATGATCCACGTGTACAATTGTGGGTCGTGATGAGTGTTCAGACTGCCATCAGACGACATCCTGGTCAGTTTCGGCTCACTCCTGGCCTACCGAAAGCCTATCGAACGTACCCTTCACTGTCAAGCATGAGGGCGAGAGTGAAATTCCTTTGTGTTTGGAGAGAAGGGGCGCTACACTGGGGTCGTCGACCGCACCTTAAGCCAGTGTCTCTGGTATGCCTGACGCCCGGCCCCGTGGGCTACGGCAGAAGTCGGGCCTCGGCCATCCCTAACGCCAACCATCGGGGGACCGTATGATGGTACAACCTCACCCTGCTCCACATCGTCCGTTGATTATGGGCACTCAGCAAGCCGTCTCTACTGGCCATTACCTCGCCACGGTTGTCGCTATGCGCATCCTCGACCGGGGCGGAAATGCCGTCGATGCTGGGGTTGCCGCCGGTCTCTGCTTAGGCGTGCTGTATCCTGACATGGTCAGCGTCGCCGGGGTGGCCCCGATCATTTTTTATCACGCTGACCGCCAGGAGGTCACCACCATCAGCGGCCTGGGACGCTGGCCCCGTCGCGCCAGCGCTGAATATTTCCAGGAGCACTGTGGCGGTAAAATCCCCCCTGGCCTCCTCCGCACCGTGATTCCTGCGGCCCCAGCTGCCTGGATCACTGCCCTCGACAAGTATGGCACGATGTGCTTTGCCGACGTCGCGGAAGGCGCGATTGCCCTGTGCGAGGATGGCTATCCGGCGCATCGCTTGATGTGCGAGATCATCTCTGAGCATGCTAGTGAATATGCCGAGTGGGACAGTTCTGCCGCCATTTTTCTCGCCCGCGGGCGCCCGCCGCAAGAGGGCGAACGGTTCTATCAACAAGACCTCGGTCGCACGCTCCGCCTGATGGTAGCTGCCGAACACGCGAGGCGCTTTGCCGGGCGGACGGCGGCGCTGAATGCCGCCCGTGAAGAGTTTTATCAAGGGCAAATCGCCGACACCCTGATACGCTATCACGAGACTCATGGAGGGTTGTTGACGCGTCAAGATTTGGCCGAATTTCGGGTGCAGGTTGAACCACCAGTGTCCACACGATTCCATGGCTATGAAGTGTATGCCTGCGGTCCATGGTGTCAAGGCCCTATCCTACCCCAGGTGCTCAATCTGTTGGAAGGCGTTGACCTGGCTTCCATGGTACATAATGGCCCAAAGTATCTTCATCTCCTTGTCGAAGCCCTGAAGCTGGTCTATGCCGATCGCGAGCGCTATTATGGCGATCCGGAATTTGTCGACGTCCCGATCGACGGGCTGCTGTCCAAAGCCTATGCCAAGGAGCGTGCGCAGAAGATCGACCCCGAAAAGGCCCACCCTGAGATGCCTCCCTACGGCAATCCCTGGAGCTATAGCCACCAACCGCGCGGCTGGCAAACGACCCTCAGATCATCGCATACCGCGGTCGACGAGGGTCCTGAGTCCCTCGACACCAGCTATCTTTGCGTCGTCGATCGCTATGGCAACGTCTTCTCCGCCACCCCGAGCGACGGGTCTTCAAGTTCCCCGGTCATTCCGGGGCTTGGCTTCGTGGCCTCTTCACGAGGGTCGCAATCCTGGGCTGATCCCGGTCATGCGAGCTCGGTCCAGCCCTGGAAGCGCCCGCGGCTGACCCCCAATCCGGCGCTGGTCCTCAAGGATGGCAAACCCTTTATGGCCCTTGGTACGCCAGGTGGCGATGTCCAGTGTCAGGCGATGCTGCAAGCCTTCTTGAACATCGTCTGCTTCGGGTTCGATCCGCAGCAGGCGGTGGAAGCCCCACGTGTGGCCTCGGCGAGCTTCCCGAACTCATTCGAACCGCATGCCTACCACCCCGGCCGGTTGAATGTAGAGACCAGTATTCCCGCGGCAACGCGGGCGGACTTGGAACAGAAGGGGCACAAACTGCACCTATGGCCGGAGCGCGAGTGGCGGGCTGGGGCAGTGAGTGCCATCGTCATCGATGCCGACACAGGGGTGTTGAAAGCCGCAGCCGACCCGCGCCGCATGAACTATGCCTTAGCCTGGTGAGAGGAGAGGAAGACGGCGGTGGGTCTGTGCATCGAAGAGCAGGAGGCCAGCCGGATCAAGGCGCAGACCCACCGCCTCACCGATGGTGATGGGTGTCTCATACGGGACCCTGGCAGTGACGACCTCAGGCGTGAGGTTGATATAGACGATCTTCATGCGATCGGCGATGCGGGGCTCGAAATGGCTTACCCGCCCTCGCACCGCATCGCTGTCGCTCAAAGATGTCAAGTATACGTGCTCGGGGCGGATGCCGAGACGTAGCTCTTGCCCGGGCGCCAAGGAATGCCGGTGACCGCTGAGGTCGACCTCCAGATGGCCCTCTCCCACTAACTGCTGCCTGTCCGCGCCATAGCGACAGGCCAGTAGACTGATGGGTGGATCCCCAAGAAATCCCGCCACAAAGCTGTCATGAGGATCTTCGTACATCTCCTGGAAGGTTCCTACCTGCACGATCTTCCCCTCACGCATGACGGCGATCCGGTCACCCATGGCGGTCGCTTCCTGTTGATCGTGGGTGACAAACACGGTGGTCACAGAGAACATCGCCAGTAGTTTTTTCACCTCGCGCCGGCTGCGCTCACGCAAGTGGGCATCGAGATTTGAGAAGGGCTCATCGAGTAAGAAGACCGTTGGCTCACGGCTGAGACAGCGTCCAACCGCCACCCGCTGCTGCTCCCCGCCTGAGAGATGACGCGGAAAGCGACCGAGCAGAGCACCGACGTCAAGCCTTAGAAGCTGTGCGGTCTGTCTGACCTTAGCGCTGATCTCCTGTGCCTGGCGCCGTCGCAAGCGCCAGAAAAACCCCATATTGTCCTCCACGGCCATGTGGGGGTAGAGGGCATAATTCTGAAACACCATGCCGACGCGGCGGTCGCGCGGTGACTGACCATTCACCGGCTGTCCATCGAAGTAAAGCTCTCCTGACTCGGGTCGGACCAGGCCAGCGATCACACGCAAGAGCGTCGATTTTCCACATCCTGATGGCCCGACGACACTCAATGTCTCTCCGTGCAAGATCGTTAGGGACAGATCATCCAGGACGATGGCACCCGCAGGCTTGGCTGGCCCCGGAGGAGAATTGCGTGGTCTGTTGGGAGGACGAACGGTGCTCCTCTGTTCCCTGAAGCGCAATTGGGGCGCCTGTAGGGTCATATCCGCACGAGTTTGATAATGCAGGGGATCAAAACGAGTCGTCACGTGGTTCAGACGCACCATGACCATAATCCAAAGCTCCCGACCGCGTTCCGCAGGTCGCAGACCTGAACGCCAGATCAGCGGTGCCCGGCGTTCATAACGTACAAACGAACTATGATCACAGCCGACTGGCCTGTGAGAGCCCACCGAGTCCAGCGCACGAGGTATGTGATCGCCGTACACGGGGTGGTTCGAATGGTCTTGGAACCGTACGCTCCGACAGCAAGCATACGGAGGAGAAAGCCTGCTGTCAAATCCTCACTCTATGGCGGTGCGATGCTTACTTTTCGGTGCAAAACCTGCTACAATCGGCTCCAACGCTTGTCAATCAGGAGAGCGGTCTTCATGTCCGAGCGGCTTTCGGGCGACAGAGCTCTCTTACACGCGTCGATGGACGTATTGTGGACCGCATATCACCTGTCCATCAGGAACTCCTCGAAGGTCGAGAGCGGTCAGTACCATGCAGAGACCAGTATGCTGGTGGTCTCAATACCTCGCGGTGCTGCGTCGCTCCCGTCGAGAGGAGCGTGATCGATGAAATGCGGGTTTTTCTTTCAGCTGCCCTGTGCTCCGTGGCAGTCCGACCAGGAACGCTATAGGGATACGTTGGCCCAGATCAAGCATGGCGATCATCTTGGCTTCGATACGGCCTGGCTGGCGGAGCTGCACTTTTTCCCCGAATTCTCGGTCATGTCCTCTCCCTTGATCGTTGCCGCCGCGGCGGCGCAGCACACGCAGCGGATCCGGCTGGGAATGGCCGTCAGTCTGCTGCTGCTCAACAATCCGATTCGGAGCATCGAGCGTACTCGCTGGCTCCAGCATGAATTCCACCTCAGTGAATTGATCTGTTGGTTTAATCCTCGGGGATTGATGCCCCATCAGACGGTGCTCGCCTCGATGAGTCGCTTTGCGGCTCATATCATGCCGAATCTCAGATGAGCCTGTCTTTCGCAGGGTCTGGAGGGAATGACGATGCCAGTCATCAATCATCAAGAGATTCCGGAGATCGAGATGCGGCCGGGAATTTGTGGTCAGTTCCTGGCGAGTACGGAGTATGGAGCACGTGCAGTGTGTCTGCTCGTCAATACGGTAGCCCCCGGTGCTGCCGCACCACTCCACAAACACACCGTCGAGAAGACGATGTTGGTCCTAGAGGGGACGGTATGGGTGCGCATAGGCGACGAGCGCTACACGGTTGGCCCACAACATACCGTCATCATACCCGCTGAGACACCCCATGCCTGGGGCAATTCCGGCCCTGATGTGGCCAAGCTGTTGTGGGCTTTCGGTGGGCCCGACCCCTTCCGGGATTCGACATACCTTGAGGGCGCGCCGCCCGCCTATTTGACCCTCGACCCTGGCAAGATATGAGATAATATGCAGAAGCCCCTCGTCAGGCGTCGTATCCGGCCCCTTATCCCCTACTACATGCTAGGCTGGGCACCATTGCTGGGCAGTGGCAGCAGCGACCATTGTGCCTGTCAGCAGCAGTTCCATAGCTCGCATGGCGCTCTAGCGTCTGATCCTTATTCCTGCCAGCAAAGCCCCACACATCTTTGCAGATCATTCATGCGTGCACGTGACGGAAACATCGAGAAGGATCCCAGGAAGATGGGAATACTTACTGCTGGGATACGCTTGCGGAGGGACGATGGCAACTAAAGTGCCCACACATGGGTGCCCAAGAGCATTGGGACATACGACCCATGCTTTCCTTTGAACCAAATTGCAGCAAATCAGAACAGTAGTGGCAGCATCTAACGACGGGATCAATGCGACTACGATGCTGTCCATGATTTTACCCTCTGGTTGTCCTCCTTGGTTTCCTGATTCTCGGGCTGATTCACACGCCTCCCGACGAGGACTCGAGGTTTGTAAAGGGAAACCCTATGGCAAAAATTAGTTTGATCTCATGGCGCCGCCGGAAAAAAAATTCCCCGAGACGGAGGCCCAACGGCGGGCTCGTGCACCCGAGCGAAGCATCGACAGCGACCGGTGTGACGGGCGTATAGAGGGGCTGGCCGTGCTGACAGCGGCACCGTCGGTCGAACTCTTCGAATTCGATGAGGGCCATTTGATGGACAAACTGGACGCTTTGGCCTTACTAGAGTTCATTACGATTTAAACCATCGGCGTCCATGACGACGTCAAGCGGACGCGGAAGTTATGCAGCGCACCGCCGATTTCCATCACCATGTGGCGAATTGCGGCTTTCCACCTTCGGATCGTCTCTTTGAGCATGCGGCAGCGTTTGACACGGCTGTTGACATGTTCGATGCGCCCGCGCCGCCGAGAGATCTTCCGTAATACGTCGAACTCGGGTATGGGCATTGGATCGCTCCATGTCTTTCGCGTTCAGACCGACTCGTCCCTGGCCATTGCCTGGTAAGGCGGGATGATGAGGATACTATGCGTCATTGAGGACCCATGGGCAAAGAGGGCCGCTGTTCGGAGATTGTATGATCGGATGAACATCAAGGTGATACCAGGCGACAACAACAAATCTATACATCTCGAAGGAACTTTTAGCTAGCGGCATCGATCAAACAGCACATCAAATCTATAACTCGACCGGACATTGAGCGTGGAGTGTTCCGTGACAAGGAGACGACCATGCGGCGATTATCTCGATCCAGGTATGTGCATTTGGCCGTCGTGGGGGTGGTGTGGACGATCATGGTACCAATCTGCGGCATCCCGGCAACAACCGCACCGACAGAGGGGAGGGTTTCCCCAGTGGACATCCCTGTGCAGAAGGTCGTGTTGTTTAGCAGTGGCGTGGGATACTTCGAACATATGGGCTCGATCGCCGGCAATAGCAGCACCGAGCTGCGTTTCAAAACCAGCCAAATTAACGATATTTTGAAGTCACTCGTGCTGCAGGACCTGGATGGCGGGAAGGTAGGCACAGTCGTCTATCCTTCACAAGATCCTCTCGCCAAAACTCTCCGCAGCTTCCAGGTCGACCTCAGCGATAACCCCTCCCTGGCTGACCTGCTCACCCAGATTCGCGGCTCACAGGTCAAGGTGACGATCCAGGCAGAGCATCTGCAAGGCACCGTTCTTGGTTTGGAAAAAAAGCAAAAACTGTTGAGCGATAAGGAGATCGTTGAGGTGTGGGTGCTCAATCTCATCGCGGGTGGGACCGTGCGGAGTGTGCCACTAGATGAGGTCCAACGTGTGGAGCTGGAAGATTTGCAGTTACAGGAGGAACTGCACAAAGCCTTGCTAGTGCTAGCACAGGCTCGCGACCAGGCTAAAAAGCCGGTCGTGATCACCTTCGAAGGCATGGGAGAACGGCGGGTACGGGTGGGGTACATCGTTGAGACACCGATCTGGAAGACGAGCTATCGCCTGCTGTTACCCGAAAAGCCTGAGGAGCCGGCTAAAATCCAGGGGTGGGCCATCGTCGAAAACCAGACAGATAACGACTGGAATGATGCCCAATTGTCGCTGGTTAGCGGTCGCCCGATTTCATTCGTGCAGGAATTGTACGTGCCCCTCTACCTGCCCAGGCCAGTAGTCAAACCGGAATTGTACGCTGGTCTGCACCCCCAAACCTATGCGTCCGGCATAGAGCCTTCCACCGGCAAAGCCGCGGAACCACCGGCACCTGCTCCCCCACTGTCTCCCAGGATGCGGGCGCTCGCCGGAGAAGCCCATGGCATGCGTCCCCAGGAACCGATGTCGGCGGCCGAGTTGAGGTCGGAGGGTACCGACATCCCCCTCGACCCCATGGCAAGCGTCATCGCCGCCGCTTCGGCTGGCCAGGTCGGGGAGCTCTTCGAATACTCGGTGCGTCATGTCTCGCTCCCTCGTCAGCGCTCGGCGATGCTCCCGATTATTGCAGACGATATCGCTGCCGAACGGGTCAGTATTTATAATCAGGGTGTGTTAGCCCAGCACCCTCTCAATGGTGCGCACCTTAAGAACACGACAGGCAAACACTTGTTGCAAGGACCTATCACGGTGCTGGATGCAAACACCTATGGAGGGGATGCCCGCATTGACAATCTTCCTCCCGGTCAGGAGCGGCTGATCAGCTATGCGATCGACCTGCAAGTCCAGGTGCAGGCCACAAATCAGCGACAGGAGAGTAGGGTCCAGACGGGTAAACTGGTTAAAGGGGTGCTGCAACTCACACGGAAGAATATGTTTACCCAGGAATATATCATGGAGAACAAGGCTGACGGCGACAAGGTGCTGATCATCGAGCATCCCTACCGCAAAGAATGGAACTTAGTCGATAGCCCCAAACCGCTTGAAACCACTGACACCTGGTACCGCTTCCGAGAATCGATTCCTGCGGGGAAAACGAGGACCCTGAAGGTGCAAGAAGAGATCATCCAGGGCGAGACTATTGCTATCCTTCCCAGCGATCTCGGTCAACTCGAATTTTACAGTCGCATCGGCGAGATCCCCCAGGAGGTGCGCAGTGCTCTCGTGAAGGCCATGAGCCTGAAGAGCGCTATGGTGGATACGGAGCGTCAGATAAAGGAGCGGCAGCAACAGTTAGCGGGGATCACCCAGGAGCAGCAACGCATCCGTGAGAACATGGCGTCCGTGAGCCAAACAAGCCAGTATTATACGCGTCTCTTGAGCAAGCTCAACGACCAGGAAACGGCCATCGAAACACTCCAGGGCGAGGTCGAGCAATTGAAACATACCTACGATCGTCAGCGAAAAGAACTGGAGACATACTTGATGAACACTATGGTAGGATAGACTGATCGCTTGAAATGCATGCCTCTTTTCGGATCATTACCATCTGCGGTCATGGCCACGATGGCTAAGGGCGTGGCGGGGTTTGTGGCGTGACACGTTTGATCGTACTGTGTGATGCACGAGAGGCGTGCGCATTATTGCGCCTATATCGGCGTGCGCATAGACCGCGTGCAGAAATGCTCTGTTAGAAGGCCTTGCCAGTCCTGCAAAGAAAATCTGCAGAGGGCTTGACACAAGTCTTTACGCGCTATAAATTTATGGGCGGCAGGAGAGGAAGTGCCACCTCCTGTCGTGGCCGTAACCAAGAAGGAGACTTGCGATGGATACGCCACCGGGCATAGGGGCGCGCCATCGGTTTGTGGCCTAGAACGTACCAGCCGATGGCGCAGGTAGGATGTAGGATAACGCTGAGATGTCCTGACGCATGTTAGGACGCGCGCAGATGCGTGGTGCGCAACAAGCGTAAAAGCCCGGTGGGCGGTGATTGGGTTCCGTCCCTGGGCTTTTTTGATGTGTGGTTCGCCCTTCCCACATTTTCCCCAAGGATCCAGCGTCCTCCAGACCCTCTGTTGTTGGCGATTCTCCTAGCTTCCCAGACCCGAATACCTTCAATGACACCCTGTGAAACGTGACTCTTCTCTGAAAGAGATTGACTTCTCTCCCTCGATACAATCCGTGCCAACGGGCGAGCCCCGGGATCTCACTATCTCATAGCTGTGCAGAGCCAGTCATTCCTATGGGGAGCCATCATAAACTAGAAAGGAGACCTGAATGCCGCGCATTCCCCGAGTCACGTGGGATAGTTTACCCCCTGATAAGCAGAATCGTCGGCTAGACGTGGTCGATGAGGTGGGTTTCTTCCCGCTCGACCGCTTCGATGCGGTCTGCATCGATCCCCGCGGCGAGTATCTCAACTGCCAATGACGGTGAGCTTCGTTGCAGTTCATCGAGGATATCTACGAGACCTTTCAGAAACCCGCGCGGGACCGTGGTGAATTTTCCGCCGAAGTGTGCTGCTGTCTCCTCGATTAACCGCTTCAGCAAGTCATCGGGCAGACGTTCGATGGCATCCCATCCATAAGCGATCCCATGTACCTGCCGTACTCTATGCGCCACCTCATGCAGCTTGACATGGTCAAATCCTGCGAGTGTCATAAGCGGGTGCCGAAAATCATTCGTCCGACGCCTGGCCCGCTCCGGCTTCAAACGATCGTATAGCGCCTGATACGAGGCCACGCCGCGGAGTGCATCGTTGTATAGGTCCTCAGTGCCCGCCAGCATAAAGCCACAGTGTGCGAACTCGCCCTGCGCGGTCTTATCCATCAGGAAGCGGATATTCTCGTAGGCCGCGTTGCGACTATCGGGGCGTGAAATGCTTCGGATCGACTCCGCTTCATCGAAGATGACGATGAGACCGGCGTAGCCGATGTGCACGACAAGTGCTGCCATGGCCTGTAGAAAATTGAAGGCGTTATCTTTATCGACGCTCCCACGGAGATGAAATTCCTTGCATACCTCTGCGGGGATATTCGAGTCTCCCTTCAACCAGTCGACTGCCGCTGTAGCCGCCGCCTCATTCCCTTGCTGTGAGGCCTCATAATAGCCGCGCAGGGCGTTGGCGAATGAGCGATCATAGATCCGGAGCTTGGCAAGCTGTTCGCTGATCCGATGGGCGATGATCGTGGACACCTCGTCCCGATGCGCTGGATTCAACGGGTTCAACCCCATCGAGCGCTGGATCTCTTTTTCCAGGTTGAAGAGCCATTCCTGCACGATAAATTCGAAGGCGGGTACTTCACGAAAGTGGACCGTGCGCATGGCGTCCATAATGCGATGGTAGATGACGTCGAAGCGGTGAAGCGGTGCGTCGCGCCCCAAATCGACGGCGGCAACGACGAAGCCCCGGTGCCAGGCTTCCTCACGCACAAGGCTGCAGAAGAACGTCTTGCCCGCACTGTAGTTGCCGCTCAAGCACCTGACCCAGGCTCCGCCATTCTGGCTGAATTCTAGGTCAGCGCGGAGGTGTTTCAGTTCTTCCTCACGGCCGACAGCGATGCGATCCAGGCCGCGGGCAGGAACGAGACCGCTCTTCAGAGCACGAACGATGTGTTCGCAGATGAATTGTTCTGTATCCATCTTCGCACTCCAGCTTCAGCAGGGTGAAAGGTGGTCGCTTCGTGGCGGGGGGCTTTTCGGTATCATCGTCTCTCCAATCGTTGGACCCTGAGGTTCGGGATTGCTTCAGGCCGGAGCCGATAGCGATATCGGCCCTGAACATAGCGCACTTCCACCCATGGGAACCCTATAATCCCGGTCTTCCGGACAATGTCCCCGATGATGGCTTTGATGAGCACACCCGTATAGCCTTTTTCGTCGAGAATCTTTCCAAGCTCCGTCTCCTGGACCTCGGGCTGGTCAGATAATACCTCAAGGACCATATACTCGGTGGGTGAGAACTCGATCCCCGGTGGTGGAGGCTGCTGGGCTGGAGCCTCTGCTGTCATCGGGTTCAGCATTGTACCGCTGTCACTCGTCCGCGCCAACACGCCTCCGGCGTATATCTCTTCCACGATATCGAGAATTTGCCCTACTTCCTGCATCGCCTGCCGTAGTTGCCTGGCAGCTCGCAGTTGGAAGGCGATCGAAAGCACCAGCACCATGACCAAGGCGATTATGATATAGGCCGCTCGACCCCGAAGGTGGGAGAGCCATATATCACTAACCCAGGCTGTCCATGTCATTTGGGGTAGGATGTACAACTCCCCGATAGGAACGGCTGAAGAAGCGTCCGATCCTGGCCCCTCCAAGGTGTTCTCTGTTGGAGATTCGACTAAAATATCTGGTGTGGTGGCTGCTGCAGAGGCGGTTTCCATGAGGTCCGACGGCGCCACCGCCACTGGTGTTTCGCTTGGGCTTTGTATCGGCTCCTGCTCGATGCGCACTAAAGGCTTGTAAATCCAGGCTTCGACTCCCCCCTCGCTTCTTACCTGCAGCCAACGCCCAGACTCCAGTAGAATCTTGACACGCGTCCCCTCCTTTGCAACAGCCACAATCTCGCTGTGCATTGAAGGCGAGGCGCGAAGCTTGGAAATTATGGTGACGATGCCGCGTCGCAGAGATCCCGGCGCTTGCTCAGGTGTGTGGGAGAGGGCGGGGCTGGTCGTCTCTGCCACAGTCTGCCAGGGCAAGATGGCAACTATGATCGAGATCAGCATCACCCATGTCCAGCCCCTGGCCCATGCGCATGCTTTTGGGGCTGTCAGCTGCAGTACGACGTACAGCATCTTCGGAAACCAAGGCTCTCTACTAGGCCGCATACCCATCAGCGCTCCCTAGCTGCTCTGCGCCGCCTCTATTATTTATCATCGAAGCTTACTTTATTCCTATGTCGATCATAATAGACTACAAGAGGAATGTCTATGCCCAATTTTATCTTCCTGAGGCCTGATTCATGAATAACGCTAGTTAGGTTGCCATGACCCAGTCTAGCGTCCCAGGGCATCCTCCCTGCCAGGTTGCACCCAGTCCTATGGGAGCATTGACGCCCAAAGCGCCTCTCCTGCTTCGCGTTCTCTTAAGTGTCTGTCAGGTTGAGTGGGCTTGGCTACACCGGGGTCTGGGATAAAGGTGCTCTCGCGTCGGGGCAATTCTGTGATATACTGGCAAGTTAGGCGAATCCATAGGATGGAACAGAGCGGAAACATTGTGAAGGAATCCAAAGGGGAGGCGTATGCAAACAATCGAGGTGAGTGAGGAAGTCTACTCGTGGCTCGTTGAGCACAGGGACTACCTTGAGTCCGAGGGGCAGCAGCACATCACCTTTGATGACGTGATCCGCGACCTCTATGAAAAATTTCACCAGGCGGTTCAGGAGCTGGATCGCGAGCGGAGCCTCGGTGCATAACCGAGCGGATGATCTCAGCACCTTCCCTCCATCTCACCGGGGAGGATAAAGGAGGGCACTATTCGCCGCAGGACTCCCGGTACATGTTTGCCTACGGTACTACCCAAAAGCGCCACTGGACCGGCGAGAGCATTTCAGTTGGCCTGGTGAAGGCTGATGTATGAGGGAGTGCGGCATCCTGCAGTACATAATTCTTGTAACCTCCAGAGCGCATAATCCGGTGCGCCATAAATACTTCCCTAGTTGTATCGCCCCCCACCCTATCTTCCCTCTTGATGAGGGAGGGTTAGGGAGGAAGTAAAATTGCGGCGCACGGTACTTAGCTTGAGAAGGCAGGTTTGTCATCTTGGGATTGGTGGTCAAGGCAATTTGTCCTCCACTTCAACCTGGGAGTGCTCATTTCGAGTCCTCTAATTCTCATTCTGGGACAGGTCCTCAAAGCGGTCTGCTGTCTGATAGGAGAACGTGGGCTTGCCGCTCTGCCACCCACCCCGGTATACGGGAGGCAAGCTTGCCTAGGAGACGGAGGTCCTGTGCGCGCCCCCTTGACACCGGATGAGTTTGGCCGTATGGTAGGGCCCTCGTTGGCTGGAGGCATTTCTAGACAGCATGAAAGAGATGGCATAGAAGACCGACGTTGATCCCTCGGCAACGCTTTGGTGCCGGAGTGGTGGAATTGGTAGACGCACGGGACTCAAAATCCAAATTAAAGAGGCTCACGTAACTTCAATTGGAATCGTAGAAATTGCTATAATCTCTTTTATAGTAAGGCCTTAAGGTCATTCTATCCCTTACGGTTTTTGCTGAGATTTCTTGCCAGCGTCCAGAATTTTTACGGATTTTTATCACAAAATTATCACACCTCTACCATCAACACATCTGTGCCCTCACAGGTCGATAAGGACCTTACGGTCGGGTTAGATCTGTGGTGCGCGGCCTGCCGTATTCTTTCTCCTCCCATCGACGGAGGGAGATCCACCGCCTTTCGCTGATCCCTGCCTCGTCGATTACCGGTTGTAAGTCAAGATCCGTTCTGCCTTCAGCTCGCAGCCGGGCTTTGCCCTCCTTGACTTTCTTGAGATCCTTTTGGATCAGCATCTCCCTCTGCGTCCCCCGATGTCGTCTTTGGTATTCCGCATTAGCCTTTCGGCGGTTGGGGTTACTTTTGAGACGGCATGCGTCACCGCAATGCGTTTGGAGACGGGCGGTCGGTTGGATGAAGTAACGCAGGCATACTGGGCACTTCCGCAAACGTTGTTCTCCCCCAAGACGCAAAAATTCCCTCAGCTGCCAGTACAGGCCATCAAGGGGGTCCCGTATCTGCATATACTCGTAATACTTTAAGCCACGTTCATGGAAGCCAATTAGTATCAGTCCATGTAATTTTTCCCGTGATAGGTTAGGCCAGCAGGGGTGTGTCCAGAGATGGCTGGCATGTTCCTCCAACAACTGGAGGTGTATATGAGAGAGGTTTCCCTTTATTATTCCCTCCAGTAACATCTTAAACTCGTTCTGATTTGTTGCAAGTGCTTCCCAAGCCAAATCCCGTGACCATTTGGCCCTGCCCTGGAACAAGATAATTCTTGAAAACGACGGCTGTCGATGTAGCTTCCGTGTGCGGATGCCTATGGTTGGACTTTTAAGGTCGAGAAAGATGAGGGTCGTCCATATGGACGTATGCTGTAGTGCGGCCTGTGTCTTACACTGAAAGGTCGTGCTATCGTTCGCGTACTCGATGAAGCTTGGGAATTTTTGCCATCGTCCGGTTACTTTACCCGCCATGATGCCCCTATCATTGCTCATGACTTTTACCTCGTAACTTTAAGATTCAAGCAGATACAAACACTAAATCGTCAGCACTCTAACTTTTCAAAAACTCAGTTTTAGAATCTTACATACATGTAATTGATTTGTCTATCAAATTATGCTTTATTTGATCTTTATTAAACAATTGTAGTGTTTCGTGAGGAGCAACCTATGGAACTACTCACCGTTGCTGAATTGGCGCTCAAGGTCAAAATGAGCCCCAGTCGGATTCTGGAAAAAGCCCGTCTGGGCGAGATCCCACGAATCAAATTGGGAAGGGGACCCAAGGCCCCCGTCAGGTTTGATCTGGAAGCAGTGCTGAAGGCACTGCAACGGGACGATGTCCCGGGGATTGGCGAGTAACCATGGAACGATTGTTGCGGCTTGAAGAAGTGGCTGACCTATTGGGGGTGAAGCGATCAACGCTCTATGCTTGGCTGCACCGTGGGGAAGGACCACCAGTGGTCAAGCTACCGAGTGGATCGATCCGCTTTCGCCGACAATCAGTCGAGGCCTGGGTGCAGAAGGCTGAGCGCGCACGCTCGCACATTCGTTCATAACGTAGGGCATTGCCCGCGGAGGCGACCAACGGCAGCTCCCTACGTGATCTTAAAGGCAGGGCAGATTATGGATGATCAGTCTAAGAGCATCATGAATGTCCCAGGCCAGGCATCGGCGAACGAGGGACAATATTTCGATGGCAGGGACGCCGGGGTTTTGATCCGCGCCCTTCTGGCCGACACTCCCCTCAATGGCATCCCCCCAGAGGTGGCCGGTCCATATGGAGAGCTCATCGCCAATCTGGTGCTAGCCCGTAATGGAGGGGGAATAACCGGGGTGCGGGGAGTGTGGAACAATCTCGTCCGATGCCAGCCAGAGCTCGCCGGGTTAGTGGCGGGTGACATCGCAGCTCCAACGCCCCTCGATGCGGTCATGGCCACCTTTAACCGCTGGCTGTTTCTCCCTGACCCTGGATTGATTTACGCGGTTTTGGGGACGCTGGCAGCGAATCGCATGTCGGGCGATCCTGTCTGGCTCATGCTCGTGGGTGCGTCCAGCTCCGGGAAAACTGAAGGGCTACTTTCTCTCGCCCGCCTCCCTCATGTCAGCAATTCTCATTTTGATTTTTAAGGGTCCTGAGTTGCCGGTCTCCAGCGAGGGATGCTAAGATAGCAGGCTCTCCCCCGCAAGCAGAGGAGGCTGGTCTATGACTCAAGCCTTGGCGTTTGATCCCCTCGTGCAGGCACTCCACGCACAGTTGGCCTCGGTGCCAGATTACCGAAAGGGGAAGAATATCCAATCCGCGATCAAAGATGCTGCACTGGGCGCGTTTGCGGTCTTCTTTACCCAGTCGCCCTCGTTTTTGGCCTATCAGCGGACGATGAAACAGGCCAAAGGGCGGAGTAACGCTGACAGTCTCTTTGGGATAGTTGACATTCCCTGTGATCATCAGATCCGGACATGGCTCGATCTCGTGGCCCCGGCCCAGCTGTTTCCGGTGTTTGCCGGAGTGTATGATGCCCTGGAAAGCGCTGGGCACTTGTCGTCGTGGCGAGTCTTCACGGACCAGCGGCTGATCGCCTTGGATGGCACCGAATCTTTTACGTCGCACGAGATGCATTGTGATCGTTGTTCTCAGCGCACTCATCGCCATGGAGAGGTGACCTATGTTCACCAAGTCATCACGCCCGTCATTGTCGCTCCTGGGAAACATGAGGTCATCCCCTTGGAGCCAGAGTTCATCACGCCGCAAGATGGTCATGAGAAGCAGGACTGTGAACAGGTGGCTGCCAAGCGGTGGATTGAAGGCCACGTAGACCACTATCAGCAGGTGACCATCTGAGGGGACGATCTCTCCTGTAAACAACCCTTTTGGGAACTCCTACTCCACCACGGCTGCAACTTCATCTTGGTCTGCAAGCCAGAGTCGCACACAACGCTGTACGAGTGGCTGGCTGGGGTCGAAGCTGCTGGAGATCTTCAGCAGTTCACCATCCGCCGCTGGACTGGGCGCTTTCACACCGTCCATACCTATCGGTATGCCAGCGAGGTCCCTCTACGTGAGGGAGAAGACGCCGTGTGGGTCAATTGGTGTGAACTCACGATCACCAAAGAGACCGACGGTACCATCCTGTATCGCAATGCCTTTGCGACACAGCACCACCTGGATCACACAAGCGGGGAGTCCGTAGTGCAGGCCGGACGAACCCGCTGGAAAATTGAGAACGAGCACCACAATACCTTGAAAACCAAAGGCTATCATCTCGAACATCACTACGGCCATGGCAAACAGCACCTGTCGGCCGTGTTACTCACACTGCATCTCATAGCGTTTCTGTTCCATACAGTGCTGGGGTGGGTGGATCCCAAGTACCACGTGCTGCGGCAGACTCTGGCCGCCCGGCAAACCTTTTTTCACGACCTGCAGGCGTTGACACGCTACCTCCTGTTTGACAGCTGGGACCATCTCCTGAACTTCATGCTCCAGGGACTGGAAATCGCGATGTCTCCCGATGCCAGCTAGAACTTCAAAATGAGAATTGCTGCCCTCATGTTCACATCCGAAGCGTCATAACGGAATCCGGATTGCTCAGCGGAACACCGACCAAGGAAAAGGCCGCAGATGCCAGAGGTGGGCTTCTGCGTGAAATTGGCGCGTTCGGTTATCTCGTCCTGAAAGACTTTACCAGTATCCTTTCGATGCACCGGGACGCCGGGCAGCGATTCTGGCCGCTCTGCGTGAAATTTACGATGGGCACTGGAGCCGCAATCTTGGGGTGGATGGTGGACGCACGCTGACCTGGAAAGGGAAGCTTGCCCTGCTGGCGGGCTGCACCGCCACCATCGACACCCATCACGCCGTGATCGGAACGATGGGCGAGCGCTTCGTGTTCTACCGGCTCCCCCAGCTCAATGCGGTGCAGGAACAGGAACAAGCGCGTCGAGCGCTTGCCACGACAGGGCAAGAAGCTATCATGCGGGCTGAGCTGGCCGATGCGGTGGCAGCGTTGTTCACCGCACTGGACCTGCCGCAGACACCGCCCTGCTTGAGCGAAGTCGAACAGACGCGTCTGATCACACTCGTGACCCTAGCCGTCCGCTGTCGGAGTCCTGTGGAGCGTGAGGGGTACAGCCACGAAATTCAACTGATTCCCCCCGTAGAGGCCCCAAGCCGTCTCGCTCGAATTCTGGTCCAGTTATTGACCGGGATGATGGCCATTGGCATCTCTCGCGAGCAAGCTTGGCACACACTCATCAAGGTGGCACTGGATTGTATGCCCGCGCTGCGTCGCGCGGTGGTCGAGCAGCTGTTGTATGCCGAAGGCCCGCTGGAGACGGCGACCCTGGCGGCCCAAGTCGGATATCCGAACCAAACGACTCGTCGAAGCTTGGAAGATCTCGCAGCCCATGATGTTGTCACGCGACATCCCGGAGGCCAGGGGAAGGCTAATCGCTGGGCCCTGTCGGACCGGGCGCGACAACAATACCAGTCAGTGACTGAGAGTATTCCCCAAATGTCAGAACCTGTGGGTTCCTGAGCACGTGTTGCTTGTATTGCTATTTATATACTCGATACTACGTAAGACGACATTTGGGGAAGGGGGTTTCGTGCTTGGCTTAAGTCTCTGAACGAACAGGTAAAAGGTAATTTTCCCGGCAAGAAGGCAATTATTTCTGGGATAAGAGTTATGGGTAGCTCTCCACTAAACCGTGGTGAGGTGCAGTTGCAATGAAAATGGGGGTCCAGACATACTCCTTCTTGGCATGCTCCCCAGCAAAGCCAGGAGAGGAGAAGCCTCATGGACCCCGCAACCACATTCTGCCCCAA
>Ga0137403_10000095_pt1 | contig 47989 bp, 42 predicted proteins | sample CZOMad2_1_16fung_FD_122057 | JGI IMG/M metagenome (GOLD analysis project Ga0137403, IMG submission 122057) | Vadose zone soil fungal communities from Angelo Coast Range Reserve, California, USA - CZOMad2_1_16fungal (Hybrid Assembly) | ecosystem: Environmental > Terrestrial > Soil > Vadose zone... | reverse complement strand
TACTGGCTCTCGGCAAAGGACGATTCCCTCGACTGGGAGAAATCTACCTGGTACTACACTCCGACAAGCTCGTATGCAGACATGACGCAACTGCAAACCCTGCCGCCAGTAAAATTGGCCATCTCAGCAAACCCGCGGCGCACTGGTGGGGAAGAGACCATGCATGTAACAATGTCAAATCTAGGCAAATCTGTCGCGTTCTTTATCCAGTTACAGGTCAAGCGGAAATCAGACCATAAAAATGTCCTGCCGGTGGTCTGGCAGGACAACTATTTCTCATTGTTGCCAGGTGAGAGCAAAAAGGTGACCGCAACCTACAAGCTCAAGGATTTGGGCGCAGCGCCGGCGATGGTTGCGGTGGACGGGTGGAACATAACCCCGGCAGTAATCACCTCTACGAGAACGCGCTGAAAGTCCCGACGGATTTGTTGTAGGCAGCGAAACTCGGGATTATACTGACTTCTTCGAAACGGGCAGTAGAAAGGCATTCGCTAAGCTCGACTACCCACTCATCTCCGATCAAACCAGAGACATAAACAAGGGCGCAAACCGTTTGAAGATTTATATGATGCCAAGCGTTCCGGACGACAAGGAAAAGGAGCAGAAGAAGGCGGCCGAGTTGGATAGCGAAGACATGACTGGGGCTCTGGGAAGGCTTTGCAAACTGATCGACAGTTTCGTCGAGAATCCTGCCCTTAAGAACGCCGTTGATGCTCCGCAATTGGAAAAAATCAAAGCGGATAAGGCTCGCGCCGACAGCGACCTGGTTGGTATTATCGAATTCAGGGAGAACATCCAGAAACGTGCCGAGAGTCTGAAGACAGCGCCCAAATGATTATGTCTCGTTGGGGAATTCCGATCTTATCCCTTACTACGGACGGAATGTACTCAACCTTTAACCCAGAAAACGCTGAGCCTGTAACGCAAGCTGTTAACTTGCGTCTTGAGTTGAGCGGCCTCAACCGTCGCAAGCTAACAGCTTGCGTCACAGAATCTGACTGCTATTGAGCGAAAAGCACAGCCATGAAGCAAGGCAGAAACCATAGGTCCAAAAAAGGAATAATAATGAGTCAACTGGCAATAACCCCTCGATATCCAATTCAGGAAAGATTACGGCGATCATTCGGATCGAGCGTTCGCCCTTTGCTTGCCCTTATTATCCTTACAATGCAAGCGAGCTTTGCTCTCTCGCAACAGGCTGCTACAGCAAGCCTTAGCGGTACGGTCAAAGATCCAAACGGAGCGGTCGTGGCCAATGCTCAAGTCACGGTGACCCAAAAAGCAACTGGCAACAGACGTGAGACAACAACCAATGATGCCGGCCTATACGTTTTATCGAACCTTCCGCCGAGTGATTATGAACTGAGAGTTGTATCTAAGGGTTTTGCGAATAAGGTGTTTTCAACAGTCACAATCCAGGTCGGTCAGAGCTCTACGCTGGACATAACGCTCGAAGTGAATTTGAAAGAAACAGTAGTTATTGATGATCACCTCAACTATGAAATGGTAAACACGACCACGTCGGTAGTGGACGGTGTGATTCGCGAAGACGAGTTGCAGAGCCTGCCGCTCAACGGACGGAACTTTCTGGAGCTGGCCTTACTAATTCCCGGAAATGCGCCTGCGCCAAACTTCGATCCCACAAAAACCAATACCGTCGTGATTTCTTCGGCTGGACAACTCGGTCGTGGCGGAAACGTGACGGTTGATGGCGCTGATGACAACGATGATGTAGTTGGCGGCCAGTTGCAGAATATCTCTCAGGAGGCAGTTCAGGAATTTCAGATCGCGACGAATCGCTTCTCAGCTCAACTAGGCCGCTCCGGCTCTGCCGTAGTCAATATTGTTACCAAGTCCGGCACAAACGAATACCACGGCTCGGCCTCGTTCTACTTTCGTGACAAGGCGCTACAGGGATTGCCCGCCACGTTTGACCGCAGCCTGGGGCAGAACCCTCCGTTTGATCGAGAACAGTATGCGTTCGCTTTTGGTGGTCCTGTTAAGAAGGACCACGCCTGGTTTTTTGGCGCGCTTGAATTTCGAAATCAGGATGGAGCGGCGCTGGTGGGCTCGCGTGATCTAGCTAGCCGGTCAATAAGGAGAGGCTTTGCGCCGGCCCCGCTCAACGACCTGCTGGGTACCGTGCGAGTTGATTGGCAACCAGGTGACGCCGATCGAGTGAGCTTTCGCTATTCACTCCAACGTGAGGATGACGTCGCGGCCAGCACCCTGGATCGCGCTATTGGTTCCTCCTCTCAGCGTCAGGCAAGTACAAATCATACACACTTCTTTCTCACGAACTACACGCGGATCTTGAATCCGCGAGACGTAAACAGCTTCAATTTCAGTTTCAGCTCATTCACTAATGATATTGAGCCAGTAAGCCCTGGGCCACAGCTAACGTTTCCGAGCATCCAGGACGGCGCGTCATTTCGTGTCCCGCAGGGCACAAAACAGCGGCGGCTTCAGTTCAGTGACACATTAACGATGATCCGGGGAAACCACACCTGGAACTTCGGCGGCGAATTGCAGCGGGTGGATGCTGACTTTGATCTGCGAGTGTTTCAACAAGGCCGGATCGAAATGATCGAAGACTTTCCCGACTTCGACCGCAACGGCGACGGCAGGGTTGACGATAACGATCTACTGTTCGCTGTCACGCTGCGCAGCGGCGTGCCAACGCAACCTCTCCTAATTCCTAATGCGGACAACTTTTATTTCGCGGGCTTTGTTCAAGATGATTGGCGCGTGCATCCTCAACTTACTCTCAACCTCGGCCTGCGTTACGAGCTTGATACCGATGTCAAGAACGTTAGCCGCATTAACCAGCTTAATCCGATAATCCTGCCGTTCCTCCACGGTAAGAGAACCAGGGACAAGAACAACTTCGGACCGCGCGTGGGCTTTAATTACGCTGCTAAAGATGGTCGCACAAGCATTCACGGAGGTTACGGAATCTATTACGATCGTATTACGCTCGAAATCCAGTCACTTGAGCGTGGTCTGGATGGTCGGGCCTTGCCGATAGAGGTGCGTGCCGGTCCCGTCTTTTTTATACCGCCGCAGTTTCTTTTCGATCGGGTCAATGGAACTTTTCCGCCCGGAGCGCCGACCCTGGCCAATCCATTTTCCGGCTTTCTTCTGCCTGGCGCGGGGGCTGCTGGTATAAATATTATCGATAATGGAATGCAGAATCCGATGGTCCAGCAGTCGAATCTCGGGATTCAACGCGAGTTGGGACGACAATATGTGGTGCGTGCGGATTACGTTCACAATTTCGGCACGCACTTCATTATCGGCCGTACGATTGGCAGTGTCTTCAATCCGATCGTCGGTGGTCCGGATCTAGTAAAGAATCTGGAATCGAGCGTTAAGACGAAATACGATGGGCTTCTCGTAAGCTTAGAGAAACGTTTCTCAAATCGTTACCAGCTTCGCGCTTCCTATACGCTATCCAAATCGTTCAACTACGCCAATGACGATCAGATACCATTCTCGGAGGGCCCGATTAATCCCAACAATCTGCAATTGGAATACGGACCTACGCCTAACGATCAGCGTCATCGATTCAGCTTCGCGGGTGTGGTCGAATTACCTTATAACGTCAATCTGTCTTCGATTTTCACCCTCGCATCAGGGGTGCCGATGGATATTCTGTTGCCTGGCGCCAGCCAACGGGTCCCGCAACTTCAGCGCAACGCCGGTGGTAGACTTTTTCACAACGGGTCGGAATTGAATGCGTTCATCACCCAGTTAAATTCCGCGAGCGTTGGCGGGTTAACTGCGCCACTCCCCCTCGTAAGTGATAATGCTCGTTTCGATGATAGCTTCAACTCTCTTGACCTGCGCGTGTCAAAGGTTTTCAAATTTGGCGAACGCATAAGGCTCGAGCCAATGGCAGAAGTGTTCAATCTCTTCAATGTCACAAACGTGCTCGGCTCTTCAAAGTCAAACTATTCGGGGTTTGCAAATGTGCTTGTGCGCGACAGTAACGATCCGACTAATCCCGGTTTCCTACGGTCTTCAAGCTTTGGTCAACCGGTGACTACCGCCGGTGGCGTCTTTGGCTCCGGGGGACCACGAGCCTTTCAATTTGCAGCGCGTTTGGTTTTCTAGATGCAAACCCTCCGTGTTCTCTGTGTCTCCGTGGTTCATTGTTCTTGTGATAACCACGGAGACACAAAGAACACGGAGATCGGCCATTTGCGAGCCGAGCCAGGGTCTGAAGCAACTTCGGATTCGACCTGAATTGATTGTCCACGACTAACGAACTCAAACGACAAATAGGTGTCCGCACCGCTACCGCCCTGGTCGTTGGGGAAGTAATTGCCGTGGGTATTTTTCTCACGCCTGCCAGTATGGCGAAATCGCTTGGCTCGCCATTATGGTTGCTTATTGTGTGGCTCGTGATGGGAGCGATGGCGCTCTGTGGCGCTCTTTGTTATGGCGAGTTGGCAGCTAGATACCCAGAGGCTGGGGGCGCTTATGTGTATCTGCGAGAATCGTACGGAGCGCCGCTCGCATTCCTGTATGGATGGATGGCGCTGCTGGTGATGGATCCAGGATTGACTGCGGCTCTTGCCGTGGGCCTGGCTAGTTATGCGGGGTACGGTCTGGCACTGTCCCCCGTAGGCTCCAAGGCGCTGGCAATCGGCACAATCATGCTGGTGGCGGCCATTAACATTCGTGGCGTTCGACTTGGCGCCGGATTCATACGCATTCTGACAGTTCTCAAACTTGGTCTGCTTGGTTTTCTTTTGGTCTATGCTTTTGTCTTTCAGCTTGGAAACTGGTCCAACTTTTCGCCGTTCATAGCCCAAAGGGCAAATTCCGCTCCTCTGATTCCGGCACTGGCCGGGGGAATCGTGGGCGCATTTTTTTCTTTTGGAGGATGGTGGGATCTGAGTAAGCTCGCCGGCGAGATGCGCGATCCGGCTCGCACTCTGCCGCGAGCATTCGCTTACGGCGTAATCATCGTAACTCTAGTCTACATCCTGACCAGCGCAGCTTTCATCTATCTTGTGCCGCTGGACCAGGTTACTTCAGGCGAGACTTTTGCGGCTCAAGCGGGCGAGGTCTTGTTTGGAAGTATTGGTGGTCGAGTGTTTTCGCTGGTTGTCGTTGTAGCTGTACTCGGCAGCCTCACCGCGATTGTTATGTCGGCGCCGCGCGTATATTTTGCCATGGCCCGTGACGGCTTATTCATTCGCTCCGCGGCCTTAATCCATCCCCGATTCGAGACTCCCGCTCGCGCGATTGCGCTTCAGGCGCTGCTGGCATCAATACTTGTGGCCCTCGGCACATTCAATGAGATCGTTTCATATTTTGTTTTTGTGGTGGTAGTTTTTATTGCCCTTACAGTAGCCGGCCTTTTTGTGTTGCGTCGTAAAGAGCCTGAGAACTCGATCTATAACACACCTGGGTATCCTGTAACGCCGCTGGTATTCCTGGTCCTGATTGCTGTACTGCTGTTCCTGCTTGGTGGCAACAACCCCGTGCAGGCATTTCTGGGCGTGGCTGTGGTGGTCACCGGCCTTCCGGTTTATTATTTGATATTCCGCCGCAAATCGGCGGTACCGTAATTTTCAGGAGAACCATCTATGACATGGATCAAAACGATCGCTGGTTCCGAAGACGACGAAGTGCGCCGGGTTATGGAAGCGCAGCGTGAGTTATACCCTGTGGAGTACGCCAATCCCGTCCACCCTACAGCAGATGGCGAGACTGCGGGTATCGTAGCCTCACATAGCTTGATTCCGAATGCGCTCTATCATGCGTTTGCTACCTTCGGAGCCCTTATGTCTCCCGACTTACCTTTGAGCCGGCGCCAGCATGAAATGATTACAACCGTCGTTTCGGTAACCAATCGGTGCCACTATTGAATCGAATCTCACGCAGAGTTTCTGCGTCGCGTAACATTGGATGAAAAGATGGTTGGGGCATTGCAGGAAGACTATAAGACGGCCCCAATCTCGGAGCAGGACAAGGTAATGCTGGATTATGTCGTGCAGTTAACGCGCGATGCGACACGGCTGTCGCGGGAAGATCACGAGCGCTTGCGCACAGTGGGTTTTGACGATAAAGGGATCCTGCAAATTACGCTGATTGCGTCATGGTTTAATTACATCAATCGCGCAGCTGATGCTTTGGGTGTCGGCAGGGAGTGAGTTTAAGTTGTGTCAATTGTCATATTTTGCTTTGGACAAAAACTTGTTCGACGCGCGACAGTCAATACAGTACCGCGAGCGAAGCGACCGGATGCTACATTCAAGTTAACGTCCTGAATGACTCTACCGGTCAGAATCTTAGCAAAGTTGCGTTTAGCATCCGGTCGCTTCGCTCGCGGTACTGCAAGAATGCTTCGACACCTCGGCGCGATAGAACTTTTCTGTGCAAGTTATCATATTTAGCACGTTTCGAGTGACGCAAGCGGATTTCCCATCCTTAATCCTGCTGGCGAGATCATCATTTGTGTTAAGCAAGAAAAAATTGCCAACCATGTCGAATTCGGTATTTCTCGTTCGATATACAGGCAGAGGTTGGGGAGGGACATTTGTTACCGTTCAGACTCCCCTGCTACCAATATAGAGATTAGAAGGAGATGTGAAGATGCGATTCATGACCCTGGTAAAGTCTGCCCAGAACTCGGAGCCGCCACCCCCGAAACTGATGGAGGCCATTGCGAAGCTTGGTGAAGACGCAACAAAAGCCGGAACGATGGTGGAGTCCGGTGGGCTGGCGCCACCTGCGATGAGTACGCACGTTCGGCTCGCAAAGGGAAAAGTTGCGGTGACGGACGGCCCCTTTGCCGAGACTAAAGAGGTGGTTGGGGGTTACGCCATCTTTGAGGTCGCATCGAAGCAAGAAATGATCGATGCTACGGTGCACTTTATGGAACTTCACAGGGAACATTGGCCCGGTTGGGAGGGCGAGACGGAAATCCGTCAGGTGTTCGGACCAGGCGATTTCGGTTGTCAGGAGTAAATAACAGCACTGACGAGTTCAGGAGACAAGACTGCCGAGGCGATATTCAGTCGCTTCGGCAGTTGTCGTTACTCGAGGATGATAACAGGTAGATGATTGCGACTAACGGATCTGCGATACTGAATAGGTGGCTTTGCACAAAGTAATCCCAGCGATGAATCGCTGGGCTATTCTCAGACGTCCGCTGCCCGGACACTGGCGGCGAATCCAATACCTGATGTGAAGGAGAGCATTGGAAATGACCGGTCGCTATCTCGAAGACTTTGCCACCGGGCAGACCTTTCGCTCGGGCGGACTACGAATCGAAAAGGAGCGAATCAAAACCTTTGGGGCCGAATTCGATCCCCAACCGTTCCATGTCGACGAGGAAGCCGCGCGCAACACGATATTCGGTGGGCTGGCCGCCAGCGGTTGGCACACCGCGGCGGTCACCATGCGGTTGCTGGTCGATAGCGACCTTAAACCCGCCGGCGGCATCGTCGGCGCCGGCTTCGACGAATTCCGCTGGCCTCGGCCCGTGCGACCCGGAGATGAGCTGCGCGTCGAGAGCGAGGTTATCGAGGTACGGCCGTCAACCTCGCGTCCAGATCAGGGATTGATTAAGGTGCGAACGACAACGCTCAACCAGAACAACGAGGCCGTTCAAATCATAAGCGGCACGCTTGTGGTACCGCGTCGCCCGAAATAGGGACGCCTCCAGTGCGGGCCATCCTGGTGAGTCTGGATTGCCGTCAACCGGTAGTGTCATGTTTTGGGTTTTTTGCCGGTACTTCGTGTCCTCGGTGTCTCCGTCGGGGAATATGACGAGGAAACCGCTCACCACGGAGACACGGAGAACACAGAGATGGTACCGATAACCGAAAATATGACACTACCCGTCAAACGGACAAATTGAAAGGAAAACTCATGAAATATATGTTGCTGGTTCACCATGATGAAGAAGCATTCCGCCAACGCAGCGAGGACGAGCGGCAACACATGATTCAGGAGTCCGTGCAGCTCGCAAACCAACTCCACTCATCGGGGCAATATTTAGGCGCTGCACCGCTGCACCCGACAGCAGAGACAAAGTGCGTTAGGATGCGCGACGGCAAAAGGCTCGTGACCGACGGTCCGTTTGCGGAGACACGGGAGCAGTTGGGCGGCTATTTTCTGATCGATGCTAAGGATTTCGATGAAGCGATTGCAATCGCTGCCCGAATTCCAGGAGCGCGCATCGGAACTGTAGAAGTTCGCCCGGTGACTGAGGTCGATGATCTGCCGGGGGATTAGTGCAACGGGCTTTGAGCTGCTATCCAGGTGGAGTCGCAAGATTGAAAACTCCTCAGTCAATATTAGCGTCAGCCCTTTCGCACAATTCACCAAGACAGGAACTCGCGCGATTGAGAATGCTGTACGTCGATACGCTGAGTTCCTTAATAAAACCACCGTCCTAAAATAGGTAATTGCGTCCGGGATACCACTCAAGGAACGGAGACTCGCAGTTGGGAAGGTAGGCTTGCCCCCGCTCAAGATCCGTACCCACTCAACACTTGAGATCGGCCTGAAAGTTCCGAAAAAGTTCCTCAGCTTGGGCTGTCAATTCAGTGTTGAGTGGATGCGGATCTTGAGCGGGGGCAAGCCCACCTTCCCAACCTGCGATTTTCGTTCCTTGAGTAGGTATTCCGGACCCATTCTAATTTTTTGCAGCTTCTTGCCTGGGTGGGATTTGGACTTTTTGTGCGAAGCCGCCGGTATCACCGTTCTTCAGAGCCAGTGCGTGGAGGAAGCTCAGCCAGTCCGTCGCGAAAGCCATCCAGCCAGGTTACGCACGTAGGTCTTAACATCGTTAAGTTTTTCAGGCTCTCTCTTGATCTGGTCGCCTGGTAGCTCCGCCACGAAGCTCGGACTACCTTTCGAGATGTCCCAGTTGTAGTCGACCAGGTGGTGAAAGCTCGACTCAGCGACGGCTCGGCCCAGCTTATTGCCGTGCCCATCCATGACGCCTTCAAATGCGACAATCAGATTGAATGGCCGGCCAGATACCTGACTCCGGCCCGTCGCGATTACGCGCGCGTGCTGTTCTCCCTCGGGTACGCCGATACCACCTTCGTGAGGGTGGGCGGGGAAGTACTCAATCACGCCGGAACGAGAGCTGGGATTCTGTAACAATTCGTGAATTGGCTCGACCGGAGTAAGCCGTTGGTAGTCGCCGTTGTTACCCGAATGATAATTCGGCCACGAGATCGATTTCGTATCCTGATCATCACGCTCGCGTCGCGACTCGTCAGGATCATTCTGCCTGGTGTGAAAAAAGTGCGCGTGGCCCACTCCGCCAAGGGTGCAAAGCGATGATCCCAGATCCTGATGATCGCGCGTGGTTAGAATCCCACCGCCGCTTTGGCGAAAGCGAGTGATGCCCTCGCAATCGGCCATGGTCAGCCCATCACCTATGTCCACTGCGAATAGCCAGAGCTCAGCGAAATCGGTCTCGTCAAGCCTGCTCAGTACGGCATCGTTGCCGCTGGCGTTTACTTCGCGATTACGTGCCGTTACGTCGTACAGGCTACGACCTTCATCGTCGGTTAGCGAACCCAGATAATCGCGCAGCAGCGAAAATCTTTCGATGTTCCAATCATCTTCGACTGCCTGAATAGTCGTCTGCAACAAAATTCGAACCGGTTTGCTCATAATGCGGTTGGCACGCAGCCTCTCAGAATCTTTAAAGTCACCCAGGGCCATTAAAAAGAACTATTCGAGTGGTAGGCGGACTTGAAAACACGTATCGTCCGGTTTCGATTCAAAACGGATGTTGCCCCGATGTTTTCGAACGATGCGGGCTACAGTGTCCAACCCAAGCCCGGTTCCTTCACCAACCGGCTTGGTCGTGAAGAACGGCTCGAAGATCCGCGATCTCAAATCTGCCGGGATTCCCGAGCCGTTGTCTCGGATCTCCACCATAACGTCCGTCGGCTCTCTCTTCGTACGCACTTTGAGCGTGCCACCTTCGGACATCGCATCCACAGCATTAACGATCAGATTGGTCCAAACCAGGTTAAGTTCGCTGCCGTACGCCTTAATGCGTGGTAACCCTTCGCCGTACTCACGCGTCACCGTGATGTTCTTTTTCTTCAACTTGTACTTGAGGATGAGAAGAGTGCTTTCCAGGGCTTTATGCACGTCCACCTTCTGCACTGACGCCTGGTCCATGTAGCTGTATTCCTTAATCGCGCTCACAAGTTCAGAGATACGGGCGGTGGCGGCCTTTATTTCATTCGCGAGTTTCGCTGCCGCCAGCTGCGCGTTGATTCGAGCCAGCACATCGGCAATGGTGTCTTTTTCCAACACATCAGAAATTCGCTGCAGCCCAACAGCATCAACCCCAGCTTCAACCAGGTTACCGGAGAGTTTCCAGGGGTCACCAATGCCTTGCTCCTCAAGCCACGAAGCGACTAGATCCTCCCGGTCGCTTTGCTCCAGCGAATTCAGGTGCGGGGTTGTAGTGGTGTGTTGGAGCGCGACTTCTTCGAAAGCCCGGATCGCCTCTTCTTGTTCGGTTGTGAGCTCATGCCGGCAGAGCTTTAGGTCAGCTGCACGCAACTCCTCAAGGGTCACAAGAAGATCGTTTGCGGCCCGAGTCGCCCCGGCGGCCGGATTATTCAGCTCGTGAGCGAGGCCGGCTGAGAGTTTGCCCAGCGCCATCAGCTTATCTTGTTGTTGATCGGCAGTGGTCATTTCGCGCACACGATCACTCATGATACCGACCAGACGTTGGGCAAGGATTGGCATCCGTTGCACCAACTCGGGAAATAGACCGACAGGAAATCGCATTATGCGACTCGCCGTTGCCGCCCGGCCGGTAACGGTGAACTGAGTCATACGCGAGAAAGGCAGCACGCCGGTTACTTCGCTCGCCGGATCACCCGCTCGCGAAATATAGACATATCCGTCGTGCGCGTTATCGTCGCGGTACGCGTGCATTTCTCCTTCGAGGAAGATTGCCATCCAATCAGGCGGGTCGCCTTTGCGGAACAGTATGTCGCCGGCCGCAAATCGCACATCCTGAACGTTTTCAGCAAACCACTTCAACTGCTCTTCCGGCAGATCGGCAAACACATGGACGCGTCGCAATGCCTCGACTTTGTCTGCGGGCGAGTTGCTCGTGGCGATAACTGACTCAATTGTTCCGGAGACTGGCACCGGCACTCCCACGCCTTCTATTCTTGTGTCGTCCATCGGTCACACCACCTTGCTGAGATACTGATGTACGAATGAGATCGCCACAGAGCCTTCGCCAACGCCTGACGCAACTCGCTTCACGGAACCATGCCGCACGTCGCCAACCACAAAGACACCCGGCACGTTCGTTTCCAGGAGTCCCGGATCTCGGTCCACCTGCCAACCTTTAGGCCGCTTTCCATCGCGCATCAAGTCGGGGCCGGAAAGGATAAATCCACGGTCGTCGCGGTCTACGATACCCGCAAGCCAGTTCGTGTTTGGAGCAGCGCCGATCATGATGAACAGCGAGTTGGCTGGTACTTTGTTGACTTCATTGCTTACCGTACAGTGAACGGAAATTGCTTCCAGACGACCATCGCCATGCGCTTCTACCACAGACGAGTCGAATTCGATTTGGATGTTTGGAGTCTCTTTTAACTGATCGATCAAGTATTGCGACATTGAGGCTGCGAGTGACGAGCCTCGTACCAACATTACCACTCGGCGCGCATACTTCGAGAAGTACATTGCAGCTTGCCCCGCACTATTCGCGCCGCCAACAATGAACACATCTTCATCTTTCGTGGACATTGCCTCGGTCATCGCCGCGCCGTAGTAGATCCCTGCGCCGGTGAGACGTTCGACGCCCGGAGCGTCAAGTTTACGCCACTGTACGCCGGTCGCAACCAACAAAGCGTGACAACTAAGTTCCGCTCCGTCCCCAAGCTGTAACAAACGGTATGGACCATCCAGACGGATGGCAGTTGCTTCGGCGGAAAGAATCTCAACACCGAATCGGCGAGCCTGGACTACGGCGCGTCGCGCCAGGTCGCCTCCACTAAGCCCGCTGGGAAACCCCAGATAGTTTTCGATCCGGCTGGACATGCCTGCCTGTCCGCCAGGGGCTTCGCGCTCGATCATGACCGTTCTCAACCCCTCGCTGGCGCCATAAACTGCGGCCGCGAGTCCGGCCGGGCCGCCACCCACAATTGCGAGATCGTAGAATGTCTCAGCCGCGCGTGTTTTGAGCCCGGAGTGTTCGGCAAGCTCGGCTATCGTGGGCTGATGCAACCGTACACCATTCGGAAAGATCACGAGTGGCAAGTTCCTTTTCTCTTCCTCCTCAAGCAGTTCTACAACGCTCCTAACGTCTGCATCTGTGTCCGTGGCCTCGATGTCGAGCCACTGATATGGGACATGATTGCGGGCCAAAAAGTCTTTTATGTTGTGCGACGCGGGAGACCAGCGATTGCCTAAGACACGAATGCCTTCAAACTGAGGTGGAAACGCGGCTCGCCAATCCTCGAGCAGCTCATCGAGCACCGGATAAAGGTTTTCTTCGGGTGGATCCCAGGGCTTCAACAGATAGTGATTAATGCCCGCCTCGTTGATCGCAGCGATTGCTGCGTCAGTGTCCGCGTAGGCTGTCAATAATACTCGCTTGGCATCGGGATAAAGCGTGATAGCTTGCTCCAGGAACTCGACACCCGATAAGCCGGGCATTCTTTGATCAACAAGAAAAAGTGCAACAGCATTATTCCTGACCTTCAACTCCCGAACAATCTCCAGCGCCGCCGACCCGGATTCGGCCCGCAGCACGCGATACTCGCTTGCATACTCACGTCGCAGATCACGCTCGATTGCCCGCAAGACTTCTCGATCGTCGTCGACCGTTAGCAATACTGGTTTAGCCATAGTGATTTCTTATTCTGTTCTATCTCGACTGGTTAATCGCCTCAGCTGTTCCAATTTGCGTCCCTTTTCCCTATGTTATAAGCCGGATTAATTGAACAACCCTTCTTCCCTGTAGTCAAATCTCCGCTTCCCACTTTCACCATTTCCCACGGCTGCCCCCTTGGGTTGGACTTAGCCAACGCCTTCGGCGTAACAAGGATTTGTTTGGCGCTCCAAAAGTAAACGCACCGCTCCCAACGCTGCAATGCTGTCGCCATTCTGTGAGGCGTACGCAACGTACCCATCGGGCCGGACAAGCGTCACGCCCCGGTGCCCCGCCAATCGTAGATCAACGATATCTTCAAATGATCCGGCGAGCTGCTTCGCCGCCTCTGTCGTCGACGATTCCGCATCTTTATCCAGCAAGAGGAGGAAGCGGCTGCCAATGCCAGCTCCGCCGCGCAGCGAATCATCCAAGTACCGCGCTCCAGCTCCTTCAACAATTGGGCTTCCGCGATAGGCAACTCCGAGTTCGGAAAGCCTCTGCACGAAGGCATGCTGAAAAGGGGCCAGACGCGACACCATTGGGATGACTGTATCGCGCAGGATCTGGGCGAGCTTGCTAGGAGTTCCCAATGCCTTAGTCAGGAAATGTGTGGTCTCTATAACGTCCTTGATCACCGGACGGCGTTCTGCGCTGTAGCTCTCGAGCAACTGCTCATTGCCATGGCCGTGCAGGACAAGATCGAGCTTCCAGACCAGATTCCAAACGTCATGCAGTCCCGTGTTCATCCCTTGTCCTCCAAAAGGACTGTGTATATGGGCGGCGTCGCCTGCTATGAAAATACGCCCTACACGGAGCTGAGCTACCTGGCGGTGATGGATGCGAAAATAGGCGCTCCAATGCAATGCCCGCGCCTCTAACCCACTTGGTGCGCGTTCAGCGAGAATCCTACGCACAAGATCAAGCAACGGAGCGTCTCCTTCAGTGTTCTGGATCGACGCGACGATGCGCCGGCGAGTGGCGCTCATCGGGAAAATCGCTACCGGTCCTAATTCGCTAGGGCATAGTTGCAGTTCGTCAGCGGGAAGAGTCTCGTTGGTCTCGATGTCCGCTAATATGAAGGAATCATTGTATTCCGCTCCCTCAAACGGCAGGTTCAGCAAATGCCGAACGGCGCTGTGTGCGCCATCGCAGCCAACTACGAAGGACGCCTTGAGACTGGCTGGCTGGCCCTTGTGGTCCACTGTTACGCTTACACAGTCGTCCTCCTCATCGGCCGAAACAAAGGTCGTTTCGTACTCGACTGTTCCGCCCTTACGACCCAACTCTTCCATCAGGAGCCTCTCAGTCACGTTCTGAGGAACCATGGCAATGAATGGATACGGACTTTCTTCTGGTGTGAACGGCATCTGGGCAAGAGTGCGTCCATGTGCCACCACAGCGACGGACGTGACACGATTCGCCTTTTCAAGGAACGGGCCGACAACGCCGGCCATGTCGAAGATCTCGAGCGTCCGAGGAAAGATCGCGAGCGCTTTGGAATGTTCCGACTGCGAAGAGCGCGTCTCGATAAGCCTATATCTTAGTCCCCGGCGAGCGCATTCATTCGCGAGGAAAAGGCCGACGGGACCGGCGCCAACGATCAAAACATCAGTATCAATTGCGGCACTAAGCATGATCCAGTACTGTCAAATGAAGACCAATTACGGCCTGCAGTTTCCATCTTAAACGGGGGTCTCTCGGCGAAGTCTCCCATTAGAGACTCATTTAACCACCCATCACGAAGGGCAATGCTGACAAGACGGCCTGGCTTGGTGTCTTCCAGTCACGCACGGTTGAATAGGTCTCGCTCCGCCAGCGATATGGAAGTTCGACGACTAACCCTGGTCGTGGCGCGATGACAGCCATCGAAAGCATGTCATGGAGCACCGTTCGCTGCTGAGCGACATTTCCAGGTTCACCCAGGGCGTGGCCGAAGGGCCAGTGCAAGTAAAGGAAGCGTGGTGCGTGCGCCGCAATCGCGACTTCTTTTACGAGAGCCAAACCTACGGTCGTTACGCCCCTGGCTTCGATTTCCCTGGCCAGCAGTCCCACGGACCGCGTGCAGATTGGTCAGGCGGGGACCAGCAGAGCCAGATCAACACCCGACTCGCTAATTCGTCGCGCAACCTCTTTGATTGCCGGCATCAGCCGCCTGGCACTGCCCATCAGACCGAAACCATAGTGATTCTCGGTTAAACGCCCAATGACGCGCTCGGCCTCAAGCTCGCGCAGACGTTCGATCGGAAATACCAGGTTAATGTCTCGAAGCGCGTCGGTTCGGTCATAGGCCTGATGTGAAATTGCCAGATCCGCTGGCTGTGCATTATTCGGGATTACTCTGAAAGTTGAATCGCTGTTTAGCTTGAACGAGCGATCGCTGCGCAGATGAACGCCGCCGGTCGAGATCAGCACCACGGTGCTATCGGACAACGATTTTCGTAGCGGGGTCCAGGGAATCTCCCCACCGGCAAGCCGCCTGAGTTGCGGCAAGGCAATGGTTCTCTTGCGAAGTGGCCGAATGCCCCACCCAGGGCAGTGTTGCTGAGCCATCGAGCCCACAGTTCTTTTAGCCAGCCTATACGCACTCGCACCGGCGCGCCATCTCCGGTTCCGTCCGGTTCCAAGCGTCGGGTCGATCGCGTTTCAGTCGTCGTAGTAGCCATGTCTGGATTCACCGCTTTCTTAACACCTTCTGGCATCGGGTGTAGGCTACCGTTTTGCCTCAGCGGTCGTTCGATGCAACGATCTCGCCAACGGTCAGTTTTTGGCGGTAGGGGTCAATTTTGAACTAACTAACGATAAATGAGGTTGAGATTCGCTTTTGCCTTGGGATTAAGGTGACTAAATGCCGTCACCCGGCGAAATTTGGTCACTAGTCTTCGATGAAACGGCTGTTATATACGAAAGGATAACGGATGTTTCCACAACTCGCTCAGCTTACCGACCTCAGCTTGCTGCTGCTGAGACTGATGGCAGCGGCGGTGTTTGTAACCAGCGGCTGGTCCCACGTCAAAAACCCAAAGGAGCGGGCTAGAAGTATCGGCACGAGTCCGGCGTTTACGAGGTTTCTCGGCGCTGCGGAGGTTGATGGCGTACAAACTTCGAAAGTCTGGAGTCGGGAGTCTGGAGTCGCGAGTCGGGAGTCGGCAGTCTCGCGTGTGGAGTTGGAAACTAGTTCATGCCGCCGCTCGGAACGAATGGCGGTTCTTTAGGTTCTGGTCTATCGTGGCCCCTCAGACGGAATGAAGGAGCAACAGTGGTGCCGTACGAAGTGACTTCTGCGAGTCAGCCGAAACAAATTACGTCAGCAGAAGCGCGCAGCCGGAGTCAGCGTTTCGTATCGGCGTGGGGACCACTGCACCAACCACTTTTCCGTGCTTTATGGATCGCTGCTGTAGCCTCGAATGTTGGTACCTGGATGGAGGATGTCGGCGAAGCCTGGCTGATGACCTCCCTTACCACGTCGACGCTCATGGTTGCGCTAGTGGAGACTGCTGGAAGTTTGCCCGTTGTGTTGCTGGCCGTTCCGGCGGGGACCTTCGCAGATCTTATTGATCGGCGCCGGCTGTTACTCATCACCCAGGCATGGATGTCAATCGTCGCGGCGACGTTGGGTCTTCTGGCAATCGCAGGGCTTACTACTCCCTGGCTTCTCCTGTTTCTAGCTTTCGCGCTCGGGTTGGGTGCGGCGCTGAACGGACCGGCATGGGAAGCGATTACGCCGGAGCTGGTCTCGAAACAAGATCTACCGGCTGCGGTTACTCTGGGCGCCGTTGCTTTCAACGTAGCGCGGGCGGTCGGCCCAGCCTTGGGCGGTCTTCTTGTCGCGGCATTTGGGCCGGGAGCAGTTTTCCTGTTGAATGCCGCTTCTTTTCTTGGCGTGATCTTCGTGCTCTATCGTTGGCGGCGACCAGTCGAGAAGAGCAATCTACCCCGCGAGCACGTGCTGGGGGCAATGCGCGCAGGTCTTCGTTACGTGCGGCACACGGCAGCGCTTCAGGCAGTTTTAGTGCGCGCGGCAGCTTTTATTTTATGCGCGAGCGCTTTGTGGGCGCTGCTTCCTCTCGTTGCCCGTCGCGGGCTGGGCTTGAGTGCAGCGGGCTATGGCGTACTGCTCGGCTGCCTCGGACTGGGAGGGGTCACCGGGGCCACGTTCCTGCCCAGCGTGAGGCAAAAGATTTCAACAGATTCCCTCGTTGTTGGAGCTACGTTAATCTTCGCCGCGGTCACGATTGTAGTCGGCTACGTGCATAACGCAGCCCTCGTCGGCGGATCACTCTTCTTTGGCGGCATTGCTTGGATTGCACTGCTTTCAACCTTCAACGTGGCAGCACAAACGGCAACCGCAGCCTGGGTGAGGGCTCGCGTGCTCGGAGTCTACTTGCTTTCCTTCTTCGGCGGATTCGCGGTTGGGAGCGCTATGTGGGGCTGGATTGCGGGACGCGCAGGCATCTCTCTGACGCTATTAATTGCCGCCGTGGGATTGGTGGCGGGCCTTACGACCGGGATCCGCTTCAAACTGAGGTGCGGTTACGATTTGGACTTGACACCGTCGGCTCATTGGCCTGAGCCAAAGGTAGTATTTGCCCAGCCGGAAGCCCAGACAGGACCGGTGCTGGTGACCATTGAGTACCGGATCGATCCTGTCAATGCCCACGCATTTACGCAAGCGGCACAAGCTTCAGGCGAAATCAAACGACGCGACGGCGCCTTTTATTGGAATCTGTTTCGCGATACAGCCGACTTGGGCCGGTACGTTGAAACTTTTATTGTAGACTCCTGGGCTGAACATCTGCGGCAGCATGGACGACTCACAAAAGCTGATCGAGGAGTTGAGGATCGAGTGCAAGCTTTCCACCTGGGCACATCGCCACCTAAGATCTCACACTTCATTGCCGAGGCGTGACGCCATTGCCAATTGCCGATTGCCAGTGAAGCCATTGCCGATTGCCAATCAGCCGTTCAGCTGAAAGCCAATCGGCAATCGGCAATGGCTAGTTCGTGGCTATCATCACATCGCTGGCTTTAATGACTGCATAGACCACCCCGCCTTTTTTGAGCTTGAGTTGCTCGGCGGATTGTTTAGTGATGATTGAGACGATCTCGATTCCAGCCGCAAGTTCTATTGTAACTTCAGAATTGACGGCGCCGTGCTCAACCTTTTTGATGGTACCCTTCAACTGGTTCCGTGCACTGAGTTGCATCTTTGCCCCTTTCGATCCGCATTCATTTGAGAATTCCTATACCATCCACTTCAGCTTCAAACAAGGCTGACTAGCGGCACATGGAGCGCAATCAGTACAGTACCGGGAGCGAAGCGACCGGCTGTTGCGCTTCAACTAACTAATTGACTGGCTACCAATTATGAGAATCAAATCGGGCATTCGAGTGTAACATCCGGTCGCTTCGCTCGCGGTACTGTACAGACCATCGCATCTTTTGTGCAAAGCCAAAAGGAGGAGTATTTGGCAAAGCGACGAAGTGAAACAAAACGCTTCTGGGAAAGCCTACAAAATAGATGACGAATTCGTCTGAAGGCCACCTGCGAATCGACGATTTCCTCCCGGATTACGATTTCAGCGCGATCTACGAAGTCTGCATCAAAGCGGAACCATCCCTGGTCTATGAACACCTTGTGTGGCTGGACTTCAATGAAGTGTGGGTTGTGCGCCTACTCGAGTCCGCAAGAAACGGAAAACTGGTGGCGCGCCCTCGCGTCTCTACCTCTCTCAGTCAACGGCTCCAGGGCACGGGCTTCGTGACATTGTTGGAAGTTCCGAACGAAGAGGTGGTCATGGGAATTGCTGGACGATTTTGGCGTCCCGACGGTGGGCGATGCATGGATCTGACGGCGGATGAGTTTGTTGGGTTCAATCGACTTGGTTTCGCCAAGGTGGCGTGGAACTTCAGACTTCGAGCAGACGCCCATGAAAAAACAGTTCTTTCAACCGAGACAAGGGTCAAGTGTTACGGACAGGCTGCGCTGTGGAAATTTGGAGTTTATTGGACTCTAATCCGGCCCTTCTCAGGTGTGATCCGCAAAGCCATTCTCAATCGTGTGAAGACCGAGGCGGAATCAAAAATCCAACGATCTCAGCGAACCTAAGCGGTCCGTGGTCTACTCCCGGGCTGGTTCGAACCAATTCTTAGTGATGCCATGGCCTTGTGCCGTGGCATCACTATATTTTTAAGAATCAGGACTGGGGTTGCTCATAACTCCACGTCAGGTTGAGAAATCGCAAATTAACATCAAATTCAGCAAAAAACTGCAAGAATGCCATCAGGAAATCCCCGTACCCTCTCGCATTTCCAAAACACAAACGCGCGATACGTAGTCACGAGGAGGCCAGATGAGAGAAGACAGACTTGGGCCGTACTCACCGGCAGGTGAGGAGAAGATCGCGACCGGATTTAAGCGTCGTGAATTTCTCAAAAGGAGCGCGCTTGCTGGCGGCGGCATGGTCCTGGGCCAGCGGCTGCTCACTGATGGAGGGGCAAGCACCCTCGATGCCATGGTGGCCCCGCAAACAGTGAGCGAGAAAGTGGCTGTGCGCTTGCGCGTTAACGGTTCCAACTACGGCTTAAGTCTCGATCCGCGGGTGTCACTGCTGGACTTGCTTCGAGAACAGCTTGATCTACCGGGTACAAAGAAGGGGTGTAATCACGGTCAGTGTGGCGCCTGCACCGTGCTGGTAAACGGCCGGCGCATCAATTCATGCCTGGCTCTCGCGGTTATTCATGACGGCAGCGAAATCACGACTGTCGAGGGTTTGGCTCGAGGCGATGAGTTGCATCCGTTGCAAGCTGCGTTCATTCGTCACGAAGGCTTTCAATGTGGTTACTGCACGTCGGGTCAGATCTGCTCCGCCGTCGCCATGTTACGTGAAGTCGAACAGGGCACTGCGAGTCACGTAACGTCAGATGTTCGTCGCCAGGGGCGCGTTGAACTGACCGACGAGGAAATTCGCGAGCGTATGTCAGGTAACATCTGCCGCTGCGGCGCGTACCCGGGCATAGTGGCGGCGGTACGCGAAGCAAGCGGAAAAAACGAACGAGGAGCGTGATCTCAGATGAAACCGTTTGCCTATACGCGTGTGACGAACAACCAGGCTGCGGTTCAAGCCGTGCTGCGTGAGCAGACCGCGAAGTTCATCGCAGGTGGAACTAATCTCATCGACTTGATGAAGGAGAATATCGAGCATCCAAATCAGCTGGTAGATATTAACCGCCTAGATCTGGCACGCATCGAGGAGCACAACGGCGGTTTGCGGTTAGGAGCGTTGGGAAGGAACAGCGATACGGCGAACAACCGCCTGGTGCGCGAACGTTATCCGCTCGTCTCGCAAGCAATCCTCGCCGGTGCCAGCCCGCAACTGAGGAATGCCGCGACCAACGGCGGCAATCTGATGCAGCGAACGCGATGCTATTACTTCTATGACGTGGCGATGCCCTGTAACAAGCGTCAGCCCGGCTCAGGCTGTGGCGCGCTGGAAGGATTCAACCGCATACACGCGATTTTCGGTGCGAGCCGGCAATGCATCGCTACACATCCATCTGATTTCTGCGTCGCGCTGGCGGCGCTCGATGCCGTTGTGCAGGTAGAAGGGCCGCAAGGCGCGAGGAGTATTCCCTTTGCCGACTTTCACCGTTTGCCTGGCGACACACCGGAGATAGACACGAATCTAAAGCGCGATGAACTAATCGTCGCGATTGACTTGCCTGCTGCTTCGTCTGTGTTTGCAGCGCATTCCTACTATCTGAAAGTGCGAGACCGTGCGTCGTATGCTTTTGCGCTCGTCTCGGTGGGCGCCGCACTCGACGTTCAAGATGGAACAATCAGGCAAGCGCGCGTGGCTCTGGGAGGTGTGGCCCACAAACCCTGGCGCGCAAAAGAGGCGGAACTCATCTTGACGGGCGCACGAGCCGACGAGCAGACCTTCAGACGTGCAGCCGGCGCCGCTATGCAAGACGCCCACGGTTACGAACATAACAGTTTCAAAATTGAATTGGGCAAACGCGCTATTGTCCGTGCTCTTACGGTTGCCGCAGTGAAGGGAGAACAGGATGAGTCAAAGAATGAGTAATGTTCCCCTCATCGGCAAGCCAGTTGAACGTGTTGATGGTCGTTTGAAGGTCACCGGTGGAGCGCGTTATGCTGCGGAATTCAAGCACACCGGTATGACTTATGGGGCGCTTGTGATGAGCACGATTGCGAACGGACGCATCAAGGGAATCGACTCGAAGGATGCGGAGCGTGCGCCCGGTGTGCTCGCGGTAATCACGCACCTGAACGCACCACGCTTGCGTTTTCCTGAGCGCCGGGTGGGGATGGACCCTCGTCTCGTTGACGACCATGTAGCACCGTTGGTTGGACAGTCGCTGCCTGTGCTCCAAGGACCCACGATCTATTTCAACAGTCAGCCAGTCGCGGTCGTCGTTGCCGAGACTTTGGAGCAAGCGGAATACGCCACGACGCTCGTTAAAGTCACCTACGGCGAAGAAAAGCCCATAACCAGCGTTGAAGCGGAGATGGCTCGCGCTTTTCCGCCGCAAGAAGGTTTGGGAAAAGATCCGCAAACTGGAAGGCAACCGGACAGGGCCGCCGACGTTGTGCGCGGAGACCCACAAGCCTTAAGTAAAGCAGAGGTGGTCGTAGACGAAACTTACACAATTCCCATCGAGCATCACAACCCAATGGAGCTACTATCCACAATTGCCGAGTGGAAGGGAGGCAAACTGACAGTACACGACAAGACGCAATGGGTGCCCAATGTACAGGGATATCTCGCTATTGTTTTTGGCCTTCCCGAAGAAGATGTTCACGTGATCAGCCCGTTCGTCGGTGGCGCGTTCGGCTCGTCGTTACGTCCTTGGTCGCACCCAGTCGTTGCGGCGATGGCGGCGCGCGTGGTGAAGCGTCCAGTAAAATTGGTGGTTACGCGCAAGCAGATGTTCAGTTCACACGGCCATCGTCCGTACACGGTGCAGCGCGTAGCTCTCGGAGCCGGCAAGGATGGCCGGTTGACCGCGATTGTCCATGAGGGCTATGCACAAACGTCGCTCTATGAAGAGAACACCGAGAACCTTGTGAACGTTGGGCGAATGCTCTATGCGAGTCCAAACTGCATCACGAAATATCGCCTCGTGCGCGGCAATGTTCAGACACCACTCTACATGCGCGCTCCCGGTGAATGCTCCGGAGTTTTTGCTCTCGACAGCGCGATGGATGAATTAGCTTACAAGTTGAAGATTGACCCGCTGGAACTACGCATCCGTAACCACGCCGATTCCGATCCGTATAGTGGGTTGCCGTGGTCGAGCAAGTCTCTGCTTGAGTGCTACAAGCAAGGAGCTGAAAAATTTGGCTGGGCACGTCGGACCATCGAACCGCGTTCAATGCGCGACGGGCATTATCTAATTGGCTGGGGCATGTCAACGGGGACGTATCCGACATGGCGCGCGCCCTCGAGTGCGCGGGCGCGCATCTTTAGTGACGGCACCGCAGTAGTTCAATCCTCAGCCAGCGACATGGGACCAGGGACCTGGACCACGATGAAGATCATCGGAGCCGAAGCCTTGGCCATGGACCTGAGTCAGGTCCGATCTGAGCTGGGCGATTCAACATTGCCGAAAGCAGCAGTTCATGGCGGTTCTATGACGACCGCGAGCGTCGGCTCCGCGGTATACGAGGCGGGTTTGGCTGCGCGCGCGAAACTCCTGGCGTTGGTGAACACTGATTCCCGCTCGCCGCTCCGCGGCACGTCGGCAGAACAGGTTGACTTTGCGAACGGTCGTATCTTTCTCAAGACTGATCCGTCGCGCGGCGAAACATACAGCGATATTCTGCGAAGAAACCGCCTGGAATCAATTGAAGCGACGGTTGACTCCAAGCCCGGCGCGGAGTCCGAGAAGTTTTCAATGCATGCTTTCGCGGCGCACTTCGTCGAAGTGCGTGTGGATTCGGAATTAGGAGTGTTGCGCGTAAGCCGAACAGTTTCAGCCTGCGGTGGAGGCCGGATCATTAACGAGCAGACGGCTCGCAGTCAAATATCAGGGGCCGTGGTTGGAGGGCTGGGAATGGCCTTAACAGAGGAGACGGTGATGGACCACCGGATGGGTCGCATCGTTAATTCGAGCCTCGCAGAGTATCACGTCCCAGTCAACGCCGACATTCCCAAGATCGAGGCGTTCTTTGTTCAAGAACGTGACGATAAAGTCAACCCGTTGGGTGCGAAGGGGATTGGCGAGGTGGGTTACGTCGGAGTCGCCTCTGCTGTTGCCAATGCTGTTTTCCACGCGACAGGGAAGCGCGTGCGCAAGTTGCCGATTACGCTCGACAAGCTGTTGTGAACAATATATGGAGATATTTGTCAGTTCCGGATTGGGCTGAACTACGTTTTCAGCGTACGCGATCTTAGAATCATGACCGAAACACAAGCAATCATCGATTCATATCGACGAGCCACGGCTGAAGGCGAACGAGCAGCATTGGCAACCCTGGTGCGGGTGGAAGGGTCCGCTTACAGACGGCCGGGCGCGCGAATGTTCATTACCGAAAGAGGGCAAACAACGGGTGTCCTCAGTGGCGGATGTTTGGAGCGCGACGTTAGCGAGCGCGCAGCGAAGGTAATGCGCACGGGCGAGCCGCTCGTTGTCACGTACGACACAACTTCGGACGACGACATCGTGTGGGGCCTGGGGATAGGTTGCAATGGAGTCGTTCAAGTTTTGATCGAACCAGCCGGCGAACTTCGCCTGGATTGCCTCATGCAATTGCTGAAAGAGTGTGCAAAGAGCCGGCGCCGCGGGGCAGTGGCTACCGTTATTCATCAGGAAGGTGAAACCGAGATCAGGATTGGGACTCGGGCGCTGCTTTACCCGGACGAGTCTTTATTATCAGAACTCCTGGTTAGTGGAGTATTTGCCGGCCCAAGTGTTGTTAACGACCTGCGCGACGCAGTTGAAAGTGGCGCCTCTGCGATCAAGCGCTATGAGGTGGATGCGGGCATTATCGATGTCTTTATCCAGGTTATCGAGCCACAAGTGTCATTGGTGATCTTCGGCGCGGGCGACGATGCACTTCCGGTGGTTGCCTTAGCGCAAAATCTCAGTTGGCAAACAACAGTTGTTGACACAAAACTGCGACCCGCGAGTATCGAGCGCTTTGCCGCTGCTGAAACGGTGCTGCTATGCCCACCGGAAGAGGTGCTTGACCGCGTTCCCTTAAATGAGAGCGCCGCGGTAGTCTTGATGACGCACAACTATCTCCACGATCTCGAGCTGCTGAAGGCGCTCCTGAATAGGCGAGTGCGCTACATTGGCTGTTTAGGGCCGAAGCGACGCGCCGAGCGGCTCCTGTTGGAGTTAGAGGAAGAAGGCGAATCGACCCTGGTTGATGCTTGCCGGGCGCAACTGCACGCGCCCGCTGGCCTGGACATAGGAGCCGAAACCCCTGCTGAAATAGCCTTCTCAATAATCGTTGAAATTAAAGCTGTATTGACCGGGCGCGGTGGTGGGTTGTTGCGAAATCGCAGCGGCTCGATTCACTCGGAAGTCGGTAAACGGGGCATGACCGCACACTGGCCGGTCGGCGACGAGTTTGGTATTGCCACTAACCTGCCAAAAGTCGCTATTGGGGCAGCAAGCTAATCGTTAACCTTGCGAAAAAACGCATAAAACGCGGGTCTTGTTCACTTCCAAGATGGTAATATTTGCGAGAAATCGCCTTTCAAAATTCCGTCGGAAAGGGAACGAGAAATGAAAATCGTCACCTTGATCGCGCGTCTTCTACTGGGGCTGATCGCCGTTGTGTTTGGGCTAAACGGTTTTTTGAATTTCCTGAACATGGGGCCAATGCCTTCAGGATTGGCAGGTCAGTTTATCGTCGCGCTCGCCGTGTCTCACTATTTTTGGGTTGTCGCAGCTCTACAAGTCGTTGGGGGCGCGCTACTACTGGTGAATCGTTTCGTGCCTCTTGCGCTTGTGCTCCTTGGACCGGTAATCGTGAACATCATTCTCTATCACGTGTTCTTGAATCCGACTGGTATAGCGTTGGCAATCGCTGTAGTAATCCTCTGGTTGATTGTCTTCTATAGCTATCGCCAGTACTTTTCAGGAATATTTGTACAGCGGGCGTGAGTAGTAATGCGGTGCGGTATTGCCGAGTCAGTTGAGACGCAATCGAAAATCGGCGCCGTAATTCTTGCGGCGGGTGCCTCGACCCGCATGGGCAGGCCAAAACAACTGCTGCTTCATGGCGGCCGGACTTTAGTAAGGTGTGCTGTGGAGACTGCGCTTGCTTCCGTGTGTCATCCCGTCGTGGTGGTGATTGGAGCGCATGCCGGCCCGGTAAGAACCGAACTTGAACACCTTCCCGTATTAGTAGCGGAGAATCGAGAGTGGGCAACGGGGATGAGTTCGTCAATCCGGAGCGGGCTTGAGACGCTGGTCGCCACCGGCGCCTCGCTGGAAGGGGTGGTTATTATGCTTTGCGATCAACCCTTCATCACTGCCGGTGTGATTAATGAACTGGTTGAAGCCCATCGCAGAACGGGCAAGAGCATTGTCGCTTCTCAGTATCGTGAAGTGCGCGGTGTGCCAGCCCTATTCAGCATCGAGTTGTTGGCGGAAATCGCAACTCTGAGAGCTAACGAAGGGGCGCGACAGGTAATCGCAAGTCATGCTGATGATGTCACTGCAGTTTCGTTCGCTGAAGGGATTGTTGACGTTGATACGCCGCGAGATTACGAGTTGCTCGAGGCAATGACCCCCCGATTTTCGGCCATTTAGACATTCTTTTGCCGGCAACCATCCGAGCAGGCTTGGTCCCCTAAAATTCCCATTGTAAAGCGGTTAGCAACTCTGCTAGCCTAGCAGCAAGGTTGCCAGTCAAAGCGGCAACCCCCTTATATACCTCGCCCTAGCCCCACATTTCAGACATAGGTAGCCGCAAAAACTTTATGCGTGCCTGCGGATAGGGACCTTTCGGGCCAGCCGACGATGAAACAGTCACACACTCCGGGTCAGAACAAACTCAACGCAGCATTGCGCCGCCTCCTCGACTCGAACCTGATCGGCATTGCTTTCACCGACCAGAATGGCGTCGTGACCAGCGCCAACGACCCCTTTCTGAAAACGCTCGGGTATACCCGCGACGACTTTCTGACTCTCAGTGCAATCACTCCGCCTGAACTCCACCGGCTGGATGAAGAAGCCTTCGAGAAAGTAAGCGCCTTCGGCACCTGTGCTCCCTTTGAAAAGGAATTTATCCGAAAGGACGGCAGCCGCGTTCCAGTGCTGTTCGCCGCCATTCAGATGGATGAGGAGATCATCTGTTTTGTTTTGGACCTCAGTCAAAACAAGCAAGCGCAGGAGAAACTGAATCACCTGGCCTACCATGACGCGCTAACAGACCTGCCAAATCAAGTTCTCTTCAAGGACCGACTGAAGCAGGCCATCGCGCTCTCTCGCCGGCACGACCAGATGCAGGCTGTACTTTTGCTCAATCTGGATCGCTTCAAAACAATCAACGACTCGCTCGGATACACTGCGGGAGACAGGCTGCTACAGTCGGTAGCACAACGACTAACCAGTTGCGTGCGCGACTGCGACACTGTGTCCCGCTTTGGCGGCGATGAATTTGCCATTCTCCTGACGCAAATCCCGCGGGCCCAGGATGCGGCCAACTCCGCTCGCGCCATCAAGGATGCACTCGATCAGGCGTTCATCTTCGAGGAGCAGGAGCTTTTCATCTCAACCAGCATCGGCATTAGTCTTTATCCTTTCGATGGCCGCGATACTCCCACGCTTTTGAAGAGCGCCGGCACAGCACTCGATCGGGCCAAAGAACAAGCGGGCAGCAACTACCAGTTTTATACTGCGGGCCGCACCACGAATGCCCTGAAGCAGCTCGTGCTGGAGAGCAACCTGCGACCGGGTTTAGAGCGGGGGGAATTCTTCGTCGAATACCAACCTCAGGTGTGGCTTAAGGATTTTCAGCCAGTGGGGATGGAGGCGCTGGTGCGTTGGCAACATCCTGGCCTGGGGTTGCTTTATCCGTTGGAATTCATCCAACTGGCGGAGGATAGTGGCTTGATCATCCCGATCGGCGATTGGGTGTTGCGTACCGCATGTATGCAAAGCCAGTCATGGCAGGATGCCGGGCTCACGCCGATGCGTCTCGCGGTGAACTTCTCGGCGCGCCAATTCCAGCAGCCGACATTCGTCTCGACTGTGGCTGAGATCCTGAACGAGACCAAACTCGATCCGTCCTGGCTGGAACTGGAATTAACCGAAGGTTCGATCATGAAAGAGCCCGAGCAAGCTATCGAAAAGCTTCACGAGCTGCGCAGGATGGGAATTAAGATCGCCATCGACGACTTTGGCACTGGCTATTCTTCACTTAGCTATTTGAAACGTTTTCCGATAGACACTTTGAAGATCGACAAGTCGTTTGTGAGAGACGTGTGCAGCGATCCGGACGATGCGGCGATTGTGCATGCTATCGTCACACTGGGCCATGCGCTGGACCTAAATGTGGTGGCCGAGGGCGTCGAAACGCCCGAGCAACTCCAGTATTTAACAGCGCTCGAATGCGACATGGTCCAGGGTTTTCTCTTCAGCAAGTCTTTGTCGGCGCAAGACTTCGAAGAACTGCTAACCGAGCAGCGCCGGGTTGTGATTCATGGAGGCATCCCGCGCATCGATAAGGTCACCAACGAGCTGAAACCGATCACCGGCCCTCTGCAACCGGTTTGAAGCGTTAGTATATTTCCCATTCATCATTTTCGATTTCTCATTTTCATTTGGGAGTTTTGGAGTTTCGTGTGATTCGTGGCTAGTGCCGGTTTGTGAAATGCACCAACCATGAAATCACACGAAACTCCCAAATGAAAAATGAGAAATGGAAAATGTCTTACCTGATGTGTCTTACCTGATGATGCTTGAATAACTTCTCGAATCTTGTCTCGGCGTCCCCAGAACCAAAAGAAGGTGTTGTCTCATCTGGTGAATTGCTGTTGTTGTAGCAGACATCGCCTGTTGAAGCTGAGCCGATTAAGTTTCCAGGAGCGAAAGTTGTTGACTCCTGGATGATTCGCCCGATCCATTCGTCCTCACCGTCAGCGCCTCAACAAAGGCCTCGGGAGTCGCAGGGTTGGGCCAGGGCAAAGCCCCTTTCCGGCGCAGCGCCTCCAGACCCTGTCCGGTTTCGCCTTCGGTTCGGACGTAGACCGGCACGAAGTGCAGTTTGTCCAGCTGTTCGACCGCGCCTGCCCACGTACCGCCTTTCTCGTAGTCCGAGTTCACAACGAGAGCAGCATCAGCCAGTGCATAGATCAGCTTGTTTCGTTGCATGGCATGCCCGATGTTGAACCCCGCAGAGGGATCGTAAGGAGAGATTAGAGCCAGTTTGCTTTCCATCAGCAAGTTGCGATGTTCGCGGTTCAAAGCAGCGCGTTCCAGGCTGTCAGCCAAGACGCCTGTTGCATTGCCACCAGCCTCGAGTGCGCCGCGCATGGCTGCTTGATCGATTCCGCGAGCCCCACCGGAAACTAGTGTTCTTTTGGCCCGCGCCGTTTCACGCCCGATAGCAACGGTGTAGTCAACCAACCAACTATCCACGTCGCGAGAGCCGACGACTGCGAGTCCGCCGGTCTCAATAATCGCGCGGTCACCACAGCCATAAATTATCGGCGGAGAAGATTCCTTGAGACGCTGCTTTAATCGTTTAGGATATTCTTCATCTGTCTGGCCAGCGAGCCAAATTGCGCGTGCCTGCCAGCGCTCGACCGCCTGGGCCAGTTGAAAGCCACGATTCACCAGGCGTGCGAAACGATCGGCGTCAATAATTGTCTTCAAATCGTTGGAGAATTCTCGCCCGGGGCTAAGCAGATCGCCAGGTTGCCGATCTATCTGGATAAGAAATCGTGCCAGTCGTTGATACTCGCCGGCTGTCAAAAGCTCAGACGAAGTATCGGTGCGTCCGGCGATCAGCGGAGCGGTTAGCAACAACAGTGCCTGTGTATCGGGTGATAAAGAAATGGTCATGAAAACCCCATCACATCTGTCCGGTCAACGCGAGCGCCAGGGGAAAGACGTCGCCGCTGCCATGTTTGCGCAGCAGCCAGGCTGCGACAGTCATCGTCCAGCGCGAGTCAACCATATCATCTATTAGCAACACGGAACCAGAGGGCAGCGGCCGCTGGTCGATCGTGAGTGATCCATCGATGTTCCGTGCTTGCTGAGTACTATTCGCCATACTCTTTTGCTCAGGCCGATCGTCGGTTTTTCTCAGCACAGGACGGAACGGCAATCCCAGTAAGGTTGCTAGACGCTCGGCAAAATCCGGCACTAGGTCTGGATGCCTTAGCGACGGTACGCAGGTGATCCATGTTAACCTTGGTTGCGGATTCCATTTTCGCACCAGCGACTCGCAGGCTCTGACCAAATCATCCGAAAAGCGAAAGTCGCGATATTTCCCCTCACGAACCAGCCGGCCCCAACCCGCATCGCCCCAAACGGATAGCACTCTCCCCGTCTGCGCCTGACGCTCCGCAGGAATGCGTCCGCGAAGACCATAGAGCGGCATTCCTCCAGTAGGCCATTGTTTGCGCGGCTCAAATGGTAGACTTGTGCGACGCAGGAAATCGACTGCTTTGTGAACCAGAGCTGCATCAGTCGCAGTCGACAATAGCGGCAGTTCCCCAGTGTGGGTATCAGAGGGATTGCCATCAAGAGCGCGGATGAGAAAATCCATATGACCTGACTTAAGGCTGACGTATTCCTGCATCTGTCTCTGTTCTACGCGCCGCAGTTCGGTCAAACGTTCAGCGCGCTGCCAAAAGTCTTCACTCAACTTTGCCGCCGTCAATTGCCATTTAGTCCCAAGCTTTGCGATGGGCGCTGGTGATTCGAGCGAAACCAGGTCAATGGTGGTTTGGATTCGCCCTCTACTGAGATTCACTCGAGCCATCAACTCCTGCACTGATAAGCCGGCCGAAACTCGTTCTATCGCCTCGAGAACTACCTTTACATCTTCACGAGTGGGGAACGCACTCTCGATGAAATAGTCAGTAATCTCAGTATCTTCCTCGCCACTAAGCAAGATACCATACGCTGAATCCAGCGCGCGTCCGGCACGGCCGACCTGTTGGTAATACGCTACAACAGATCCGGGCGATTGGTAGTGAATCACGAAGGCCAGGTCCGGTTTGTCGAAGCCCATGCCAAGAGCAGTTGTAGCTACTAACGCTTTGACGCGGTTGTTTAATAAAGCCTGCTCCAATTCAGGGCGCCGGTAGCCGGTTTCGCCGGTATAAGACTCGACGTTGATCCCACACGATTTAAGCCAGTTCGCCACTTGATTTGCATCGCGAACGGTGAGCGTATAGATAATTCCGTTGCCGGCAAGGACTGGAACCTTTTCGGCTAACCAAGCGAGGCGTTCGGCCTGATCAGGCAAACGAATTGTCTGCAGCGTAAGTGATGGGCGATTCAGATCACCACGAGATGCTTCGAGCCCTGGACCGAGCACAAGCCGTAGGTCGTCCATCACCCGGTTGTTAGCCGTGGCGGTGGTTGCCAGCAAGCGCAGATTCCCAGGGAGTGTGCGGGCGATGCGTTCCAGCAGCCGGTAGTGCGGACGAAAATCGTGCCCCCAATCCGAGATGCAATGAGCCTCGTCAATAACAAGAAGGGAAATGCGTGAGGCGATTCCCGCGAGCACTTTACTACGGAAACGCTCGTTCGCCAGGCGTTCGGGTGAGATCAATATGATGTCAACCTCATTAAGCCCAATTCTGGTCTCGAGGTTTGTCCAGTCTTCCTGATTGTCAGAGTTTATTGTCACCGCATGGACACCCATGCGCTCGGCCGCAGCGATCTGGTTGCGCATCAGTGCAAGGAGCGGCGAGATCAATAGGGCTGGGCCATGTCCGGCCTCTCGCAGTAGCCTGGTTGCGATGAAGTAGACGAGGCTCTTGCCCCAGCCGGTCTTCTGGACCACCAGCAAACGGGTGTGTCCTTCAACGATGTGCTGGATGGCTTCCTGCTGACCTTTGCGAAATGCTGCGTTGGCCACGCCACAAGAGAGGCTGAGGAGTTGGAGCGCACGTGAGGGGTCGTAAATCATTGGCATTCTCCGTGACAAGCTTTATTGATGAAGGGTTATTGACGCGCAGCTCGAGCGGGCGTGTGATCCGGCGGCGTCTGATAGGGCGCCAACGCGTATTCAAATTCAGCAATCGTTTCGGGTTCGGCTGAGGGGGCGGCTATACAGGCATAACCTATCGAACCGTGGATTGTGCCATTAAGAGTTTGTCGCGAGTCAATGAGGTTGAGTCTAATTTCATTCATTGTGAGGTGCATCCTTTCAAGTGAGGTCAGAAAATTCGAACGCAGAATAACATGACGCTCTCGATTTTGAAACGGAGCCGCGGAAGAAATTTTAGATTGCGGACTTTGGATTGCCGGATTGAGTATGGTTCAGTTTCCTTACCGCGCGGGAGGAGTGAACTTGACGTTGTCAATCGTTCGGTATTTGAGTAGCATCCTTCAGTCTATGACCGCCATTGCCGATAATCTGACCGGCGAACAAATCGTCGAACTGTGCCGCCGCCATACGCTTTTCGAGTGGTCCGCACAGGCGGCGGTGGATCCTATTCCCGTCGCGCGGGCGAAGGGCATCTATTTCTGGACGCCTGAAGGAAAACGCTTCATCGACTTCAATAGCCAGCTGATGTGCGTCAATATCGGGCACGGTGACGAGCGCGTGATTCGCGCAATCCAGGAGCAAGCCGCGACGCTGGCCTACGCCAATCCCTTCATGGCTACTGACGTGCGCGCGCGGCTGGGCGCGAAGCTAACGGAGATCACACCCGGAGACATCGATACCTTTTTCTTCACCAACGGTGGAGCCGAGGCGAATGAGAACGCCATTCGCATCGCGCGAATGTTCAGCGGGCGTCATAAGATTGCCGCCCGGTATCGTTCGTACCACGGCGGAACGGCCGGCGCTCTAACACTGACTGGCGATCCACGCCGGTGGGCGGCAGAGCCGGGCATCCCTGGCGTCTTTCGCATCCCCGACTTTTACCACGGAATTCAAAAAGGTTCGGATACGACGGGAGAAGTGCTGGCTCGGACCGAGGAGATTTTGGAGCTGGAAGGTCCGAAGACGGTCGCTGCGATCATCGTCGAGCCCGTTGTTGGGACAAATGGCGTCCTGATTCCGCCGGATGGTTACATGCAGGGATTACGGAAGCTGTGTGACAAGCACGGCATCCTGCTGATTGCTGACGAAGTGATGGCCGGTTTTGGGCGGACCGGCGAATGGTTCTCGGTGGATCATTGGAAAGTCGTGCCCGATCTGATATCGATGGCCAAGGGCCTGACGAGCGCGTACGTCCAGCTCGGCGCGGTGGGCATGCGCCGGCAGATCGCCGACCACTTCGAGAAGAATGTTTTCTATGGCGGTCTTACATACAACAGCCACCCCCTCGCGTGCGCCGCGGCCCTGGCAACAATCGCGGTCTACGAAGAAGACAATCTCATCGAAAATTCGCGACGTATGGGCACAGTGCTGCGCGTTCTGCTCGAGGACCTCCAGAGTCACCACCCGTCAGTGGGCGCGACGCGCAACATCGGGCTTTTCGGAATTGTGGAACTGGTGCGGAATCGTGCGACGCGCGAGCCGTTGGCGCCCTTCAACGGTACATCGCCTGAGATGCAAGCGTTCGGCAAGTTCCTTCGTCAGGAAGGGCTCTACACTTTTGTGCGCTGGAATACGTTCTTTACGAATCCGCCGCTGTGCATCACTGAAGCGGAGCTGCGCGAGGCGTTCGCAATCATCGATAAGGGCTTGGAGATCACGGATCGCGCCGTGTCGTAGCGCAGTTAGATTGCAAGACCTTGGTAACGCAAACTGTTAGTTTGCGTCCGTTGGGCAATACACTATGAAGGGTCTGTCAGGAAGGGTTCGCAAACTAACAGTTTGCGTTACACAGTAGTAGTTGCTTTCAATAGGATTTTAGATGAAAAAGCCGCGACATAAGTCGCGGCGTTCAAGGTTGCGATTGTTATTGGTTAAGAGTCGTTAGTGGCTCAAGGCCGGCCAAGAATGCCGCCAAGAATGTTTCCCCACCCGGCATTGCCATTGCGCTGGTTGCCGTACCCAGAGTATTGCCGATAACCCTGGTCGTAGCCCCGCACAAAGCCCTCCCGAAAAGCCTGCGATGAGGCGTTTTTAAAGTAGCGCGATCTTTGTGGGTCGTAACTCTGTCCGCGCTGCCCATCACTCGCGCCGGTGTTCAGGCCCTGTTGATATCCGCGATCCAGTTCAACCTGATTGTATCCACCGTTGTTGCCGTAGTCGCGGTTGTTGCCGTAGCCGCGGTTGTTTTCATAGCCGCGGTTGTTTTCATAGCCGCGGTTGTTTTCATAGCCGCGGTTGTTTTCATAGCCACGGTTGTTGCCATAGCCACGGTTGTTTCCGTAGCGACCATCGCCATACCGGCCATTGTTACCATAAACGGTGGTGCGGTTTTGTTCCCGATTGCGTCTCCAATCACTTCGATCGTTATACTGACGATCATCTCGGTCATCGCGGTTTCGGCCTCTGTTTGAGGTTCGCCTCCGGTCCTGACGATCGCCATCCTGATGCCCACGTCGATAATTGCCATTATCATTACGATCCTGCGCGTGAGCGGCGCCGGTTGTCGCAGCAAACACCCCAAAAACAAATGCGAGTGACAAAAGAGCCCCGCCAATTCCTTTTCCAAAATTTTTCATGTTTGTGATCTCCCCTTCCGCGCAGAAGGTGGCAACTTTTTGGCCATCACTCGAGATCGTTGGTTTGCTGGCAGATCTGCTTAGATCCAATTCCGAGTCGGACTCATATAGTGTATGACGACCGCAGATGAGTATGAGCTGGAGCAACCGCGCGGTAGTAGGGGTGAAGTACAAACAATTCAAGCTGCGTAAATTCGCAGGCGGGGAAGGAGCAGTCGCCGACTGCAGATTCCTCGGAGTTTTGACACATTCTCTTCCTGTTGGTGGGATTTGGACTTTTTGTGCAAAGCCACCGCACGGTGGCACTCAGTTCAGGGGAGCCGGGACGCGAGGCCGCCTCAATGCGCGACGGGATCTGCAATTGAGTCGTCACGTTCGACGCTTGAGTCATCGCGCCCGATACTAAGTGCTAATGCGCGGATTGCTGTCCTGGCTTGATGCTGCTCTTCCTCGTCCAATAGCGACCATGCAAGCAAAATGGGGCATTGAGCGTCGTGACTCAAAGCATTGCAGCACACGGGACACGCGTCCGGCGAGAGCTCTAAGACCACGTAGAGCTTAGCCAGCGTCATGATAATGAATTCAACGCGTTTTCTCTGCTCCTCCGACTCGAACATGGCCGTCAAAACCGGACTCTGTAGGCAAATCTCCATGTTCTCCGTGTCTCAGTGGTGAATTTTGCAAATGAAGCAGACAACCACGGAGACACAGAGAGCACTGAGAAGCCTACATCGTGCCACTCCTCAAAACTGCAGAGTGTTCTCCCATTTCACTCTCTTGAGCAGAGCAAAGTCCGAAAGCATCTTGCCCGCCCCCAACACTACTGAGGTGAGCGGATCTTCCGCAATAGACACTGCCAGACCGGTCTCCGCAGTGAGCCGCGCATCAAGATTCTTTAGTAGCGCCCCGCCACCAGTGAGCACGATACCTCGATCGATGACGTCCGCTGATAGTTCCGGTGGAATGCGCTCGAGCGCGACCCGCACGGCATTCACTATCGAGCTGACGGAATGATCTAGCGCTTCGCGCACCTCCTGGTCTGTGATGACGATGGTTCTCGGGACACCTTCAATCAGATTGCGGCCGCGCACTTCCATCGAGAGCTGTTCGTCGAACGGGAACGCGCTGCCAAGTTGAATTTTGACTTCTTCGGCCGTTCGCTCGCCGATTAGCAGGTTGTACTTACGCTTGACAAATTCTGAGATGGCCTCGTCCATCGCGTCGCCGGCGACCCGCACGGCCCGCGAGTAAACAATCCCGCCAAGACTTATGACAGCGATATCGGTGGTGCCGCCGCCAATGTCCACCACGACGTTGCCATACGGTTCTGTTATCGGTAGTCCGGCGCCTATGGCTGCCGCTACGGCCTCTTCGACCAGGTAGACTTCCGAAGCTTTTGCCCGATAGGCCGAGTCCTCGACGGCGCGCCGTTCCACTTGCGTAATCTCGCTGGGGATGCCGATAACCACGCGCGGGCTTACCCAGGTCCTGCCGTTGTGAGCTTTCCGTATGAAATGCTGGAGCATCTTCTCGGTAACCTCGAAATTGGCGATCACGCCGTCTTTCATCGGGCGAATAGCCACAATGTTTCCGGGCGTCCGACCAAGCATCTCTTTCGCGTCTTTACCGACTGCTTCGACGTTGTTGGTCACCTTATTAATAGCCACGATTGACGGTTCACTGACTACGACACCGCGTCCCTTAGCGTAGACAAGCGTGTTTGCCGTTCCAAGGTCAATGGCCAGATCATTTGAGCGAAATCCGGACAGAAGAGGAAAAGACATGGGTCACCTCAGCGATCAAGTTCTTATGATCTTTTCTGATGAGAAGATCAGGCGGGGAAATTTGGCCTACAATTGTGAAAACAACAACGCCAAACATTATTTAAAATATTGAGGCTCGGCGTGTCAAGAGGAAAATTTTCACTCAGTGCGAATTCACAAGCTCCCTAACTGGACCGGCTTGAGGCGAGAGACTGAATGGCGGCCATCACTGGCTGCTGGGCGAAGGGGAGGGGGATGGCGTGGGGCGCTCGATTGCTTTTACTTGTGCCCGGTCGAGCAACGACACAACTCCATGCCAGCGATACCAAATTCCCTCTGCTCCTTCCCAAGCCTCATCGGCCTGAATACTGGAGCCATTCTTGAGCTGAATCGTAATGGTCGCATGGTCCGTCTGGCTGGCTGCGGCGGTGGAGATCGGGTTTGAGCTGAGCCTCACGGTCGCAGAAGGTTGAGGCGACGGAGTGGACGATGGCGAAGGGCTCGGGGAAGGTGACGAATCAGGAGAGGGCGTCGCATTAGAAGCGGTGGTTACGTGCAGCATGGGACGTCGCTCTGGCGAAGCGCTGGCGTTCCCTGATGCCGGTGCAGTTGCCGGTTCTTTTCGTCGACTCAGGCCATAGTAAACGGTGAACAGCACCAGCCCAATTCCGAGACCTGCCACCACGCCAATCACGAGAGCTTTCCAATTCTCAGGCTTCGGATCTGAGCTGGGCGCAGGAAGGTCTTCGACAAGCGGCGTGCCGTCAAGATCACAGAAGAGATCTGAGTCCGCACAGACAGAATCGCATTTAGGACAGCGTTTCATTTCACCAGAACTCCTCTGGAAGCATAGCGCGTATCGCGGAGATGGGGAATGGGGAAATATGGATTTGAGATTCCCGATTGCGGATTTGTAACCTCGAACTGCAAAATGGCAAGTAGCGGATAACGACGCGTCTGCCAACAGTTGATCAGGCTGCCCAATTATGACAGTGACAAGTTTTGGCACTTTGGTTGGATTGTCTGAGCGCGATGCCCGAAAGTTTTCGAGGGATGTCTTCGTGCATTCTCGGTGTTCTCCGTGCCTCCGTGGTGACAAAAAGCCGAGAACCATTTCACCACGAAGACACGGAGAACACCGAGAACGCCGTAGGACGTCAAATTAGGACCTACCGAGCGAAGATTGGTCTTGACCAATACCCCTAAGTTCACCGAGACTGGTTCCGGAGAAGCTTTCTCCTCAACGCTCTTGCGACCTCGAACCTCATGCTAAGCGCTTTCGTCCCTTAAACTAGCTTTGCGTAGCTGGCGTCACCGAGATTAGTTAGTGATACTGCCCGTCAATCTAATTCACGTCTTTCAGTAACAAGACTTATGCAAACTTAATTGCGGTCTCGGTTCCCGGCGCTCACAACGTGGAAACCTACAATAGGTAAGTTTGAAAGAATGCAAATAAAATTCGATCCCTGGCCTTTAAGTCGATTTGAACGTATCTCAAAGGCTTGCGGGCTGTTGGCAGTTACTATTGGTGTTTTTGCTTTGATGGGTTGGTTTACCGGTTCGGTGGCCCTCAAAGGCATTCGACCGGATTACATTCCGATGGCGCCAAATACGGCCCTCGTATTTATTCTCCTGGGATTTGTTCTGGTTGGACTGAATAGCGAGAAAAGGCGGGCAGTTGTTGGCGCTCGCGTGGCTACACTCTTGTCGCTGTTGCTGGTGGGAACAAGATTGGGCGAGTATTTGATTGACATACACGGCCAGGTGGACCATTTGTTCCTGAGTTTCCCAGCCGAGACTCTGGGCCTGGCGCCGATTGGGAAAATGGCTTTCTACACGGCCGCGACATTCTTCCTTCTAAGTCTCGCGTTTTTCTTTTGCACGTTTCCAAGCCGCTGGACAAACAACTTCACAAAAGGACTTTCGCTGGTGGTCGCTTTTATAGGGGCTGTCTTCTCGCTTGGCTATGTTTATGGCGCACCGCTGATGTATGGCAGAGCTTCGATCCCAATGGCCCTGAATACAGCCGTATGTTTTGTGGTCCTGGGTTCAGGTCTACTTGTGAAAAGCGCCATTCGGGATGTCGCCGAGCGCCGCCAGGCAAAAGAAGCACTGCAGAAAGCACATGATGAGTTGGAAATGCGCGTCAATGAGAGAACAGCCGAACTAACCAGGGTCGTTGCCTCGCTCGAGGCCGAAGTCTTCGAACGCACACAGGCACAAAAAGCTTTGCAGGAGACTGAAGAGCAATTATTGCAGGCACAAAAACTCGAAGCTGTTGGCCGTCTGGCGGGTGGTGTCGCGCATGACTTTAATAACCTGTTGACTGTGATCATGGGCTACAGCGACTTGCTGTTGATGAAACCGAACCTGGATGACCGGACGAATGAGAAGATCCAGGAAATAAAGACTGCCGCCGACCGCGCATCAGCACTCACGCGACAATTACTCGCTTTCAGCCGTAAGCAGGTGATGAAACCTGAAATACTGGATATGAATGTCCTGGTTCATGGAATCCTTAAAATGCTGGGCCGCTTGATTGGTGAGGATGTAGAACTGATTGCTTCGCTGGATCCAAACGTCGGCAAGGTAAAAGCAGACCCGGGCCAGATTGAGCAAGTGCTGACCAATCTGGTTGTTAACGCGCGCGATGCAATGCCCAATGGCGGCAAGATCACAATCGAGACCGCAAATGTGCAATTGGATAAAGCGTATGCGGGAATGCACATCGCCGTTGTTCCCGGCGACTACGTAATGCTCGCTGTTTCGGATATCGGTTGTGGGATGGATGAAGAAACTCGCAAACACATTTTCGAGCCATTCTTTACGACGAAGGAAGTCGGCAAGGGAACCGGTCTCGGATTGTCGATGATTTACGGCATAGTAAAACAATCTGGCGGAAATATTTGGGTATATAGCGAACCTGGGCGGGGTACCAGTTTCAAGATCTATCTACCGTTAGTTGTCGCAGAAATCAGGGAAGATGCTACAAAGATAGCCGGCCGCAAAACTCTTCCGGGCCAGGCGAGTGGAACTATCCTGCTGGCGGAAGACGAAGCAATGGTAAGGAACCTCGCGCGCGATATCCTCGAGGGCCAGGGTTATCGAGTGCTGGTTGCGCAAAACGGCGAGGAAGCCATTGCAATCTGTCGAGCCGAGACTCAACGAATAGATCTTATGCTGACCGACGTCGTCATGCCCAAAATGAATGGTCAGGAATTGGCTCAGACAGTCAGAGGATTGCGTCCTAAGATGCAGATTCTTTTTATGTCGGGTTATACGGACGAAGCGATCATCCATCATGGTGTGCTCGAGCCGGGCACGGTTCTACTCGAGAAACCGTTCACCGCCGAAGAACTCGTTTCCAAGGTTCGTGAGGTTTTGAGCAACGCCGAACAAGAGATTCCTGTTCTGACCCAGCGTTGAGACCGGGAAGCAATCCGCTTTGAATAAAGCTCACCGGCAGGATCATTCCGGATAAACTTCTGTCTCTAAGTGCCGGCCAGCAATGCAGATAATCGAGCAGCTTCCGCGCTGAACCGAGGAGACTGGCAATCCGCGACAAGTTCCTGATACTCGGTCAACAGCTTGATGGCTTCGAGGCGCTTCTGCTTGCCTTCGGTGCGCTTCTGCTCGCCGTCTGGTTCCGCGCGCGTTGCCTCACTGTCTAAACGCTGTGCCTGAGCCAGTAGCACATCGATATACAAAGGTCCCAGCCATAAACGGCTTACGCGTGACTCTGTCGGCGCAACTAGTGCGGCGGCTTCCGCGCAAAGACGTTCGGCTTCTTCGAGTTCCTCAGCGCGAGCCGTTCCCACCTTTCTGTTTGCGGAATCGAGCTTGCTTTCGGAGACTCCGGCAAAGGCACGACGAAGGCGGACTTCCGCCAGACACCTCAGTGCTTCAAAATGCGAGTAGAGGAGACTCGACGACTCTGTTTGTGCGAGGTTATCTGAAGCGGTTTTCAAGGCCTCATCATAGCGTCCGCACGCAGCCAGCAACACTCCCAGGTTGGGTTTCATCAATGACGTGACTCGATGTTCACCGACCGATTCTGCCAGCGTAATCCCGTCAACGAGCTCCTGTTCCGCTTTCTCGAGTTGGCCGAGAAAAAAAAGGCATTGACCTTCGTAGAAATGCACCCAGGCCCTTCGTTCGCGCGAGTGCAGTTTCTCAACAATTTCACGTTCGCGCTCGGCGTATTCAAGTCCTGCTTCGAAGTCTCCGGCGTGAACTGCATCTTCACCCAGAAATTCGTAGCCGATTGCCTGCGCAAATGGAATCTTGTGCTTCGTGCCAAACTCAATCGCGCGGCGGGCCCAACGATCGGCCTCGGCATACAACCCATAATGCTGATGAGCCCCGGCGGTAAAGGCGTACACCTGAGAAATCATCGGCGCCGCAAACGTGCTGACGGTTTCCGCTTCCGCTGCCGGCGCTACGAGCTCGGCTGAACGCAACAGCAAATCAATCGCTGTCTTGTGACGTCCGGCGAGGTGATGAAAGCGAGCCTCGATTGACAGGGCGTTGGCTGTCTCTAGTGGATTCGTAACCGGATCCAGCACCTTCAACGCTTCCTGTAAGTAATCCATCCCTCGTCGGTCACCGGTGGTCACCAGAGAAGCCGCCGCCTGGCATTGCAGACGCGCGCGCACAGCCGGTTCAGAAGCCAGCCCCAGGGCGCGTTCAAAATGTTCTCCGGCAGGGATCATCTCACCATGCAGCAGATACGCTTTGCCTATCGCTTCTTCCTGCGCGAGTTGTTCCTCGACCAGGCCGAGGGCTTCTGCGCAGTCGCGTGCTCGCCCGTAAGCGGCGATTGCCTCGTCAAAGGCAAACACGCGCTGGGCTTCTGCAGCGGCCTGTTTCGCATACTCCAATCCGTGTTCGTGGTCACCGGCCTGGATGTAGTGATGGGCCAGCTTTTCCACCGCGCAGGGAAACTTCTCGCGATTTCGCGCCAGTCCTTCGGCCGCGTGAAAATGTAAGCGGCGGCGACGGATCGGATTCAGTTCTTCGTACAACACTTCGCGGATCTTGTCGTGTGTGAACGTGAATGAGTCGCCGGAGCCGGAGGCGATCAGTTGGGCCCCCACAGCCTCGTCGAGTGCATCCAGCAAAGCGTCTTCATTTTGTTGTAATGCGGCGACCAATTCCTCAAATGTAAACACCTTGCCGAGCACGGCACTGGCGCGGAGCACGTCATTGCACTCCGGGCTAACGCGGTCAAGCCGGTGGCCAATGGCCTCTTTCACGCTTTGCGGAATCAGCAACTGGTCCATGTCGCAGCGATTCCAGCGGCCGCTCTCGCGCCGGACTGAGCCCTGTTCGATCAGCGCCTTCAGCACTTCTTCAACGAAAAACGGATTGCCTTCCGTTTCGCGATGAACGGCATCCGCGAATTCGGCGCTGACGTTTTCTCCCAGCAACGCCCCTAGTTGCGCCCCGGTTTCCGCGTTATCGAACCGGCGCAGAACAATGCGGGTAATTAGCCGTTCACGGTTCCAGTCGACCATCGACTTCGCAAGCGGGTGAGCACGATCGAGTTCTGTTTCCCGATAAGCGCCGACAATGAGCACGCGCTCATCACGCAGCTGCCGCAGCAAATGACCAAGCAGCCAGAGCGTGCCCCGGTCCGCCCAATGCAGATCGTCAGCATAGAAAACCAGCGACTGACGTCTGGCGATGGTGGCGAACACGTGGGCCACAGCGTCGAAGAACAACAGTCGTTCTTCGTGTGGTGCTAACTGAGGTCGTTCGGGAAATGGACCAAGGCGGGTGTTGATTTCGGGAGCGAGGTTCGCGATTTGAGCCGCTGCATCGCCCAGCACCTCGCGCAGCTTGTTGTCGTCCTGTTCACCGCGGACCCAGCGGCGAAAAGCTTCGACAAATGGTAAGTAAGGCGTAGTGGCTTCGTATTCGTAACAACCACCGGTGAGCACCAGCGCTCCGTCGACCGCGGCCTGAATCGTAATCTCCCGCGCGAGTCGAGTCTTGCCCGCACCGGGTTCCCCGCTCAGCAGGACCGCGTGGCCGTGGCCTTCACGAGCACGCTGCCATAGTTCACGCGCCTCTGAAAGTTCGTTCGCTCGACCAACAAGGCGGCCGCGGGCCAGCGCATCTAGGATCGCGACGGAGGAGGTAGAGTCTTCCGCGGTCGTCTCATCACCATCTGTCAGCGAGGCGATCAGCGCCGCGCGGGTGTCAGCGGCTGAAGTGAATCGCTGTGCCGGATCCTTTGCGAGCAGCCTCAGAATTACTGCCTCCAAAGCGCGCGGCAGTTCGGGCCTAAGTACTCTTGGGGGGACAACAGGAGCGTGGACATGTTGCGAAACAATCGTCAACGCATCGTCGCCTGTGAAGGGGAGTCGACCTGTTGTCAGTTCGTACAGCAGCACACCGAGGGCGTAGAGGTCTGCGCGGCCATCGACGGACTGACCCAATGCTTGTTCCGGCGCCATGTATGCTGCAGTGCCGACGATGATGCCGGCACGAGAGATGCGCGGCCCATAAGACGGTAGCGCCAAACCGAGATCGGCAAGCTTTACACTGCTGGAGATGGTTGTGCCGGAGAACAAGACGTTATCCGGTTTCAAATCGCGATGGACAATGCTATTGCCATGGGCATGTTCGAGTGCGGCGCAGATCTGGCAGGCAATTTCCACAACTCGCGCAATATCTGTAGGACGGGCATCCGAAAGTCGCGGACCGGAGACCAGTTCCATTACCAGGAAAGGCAGACCCCCGGCCTCGCCCACATCGTGGACTGCGACAATATGCGGATGATTAAGCGCAGCAGCGGCGCGCGCTTCACGGACCAAACGCTCGCGAGCATCAGATGTCGCTGCCGTTGCGTTGAGAACCTTGACCGCTACTTCGCGCATCAGTTCGAGATCGGTGGCGCGATAGACGATGCCCATGCCGCCCCGACCGAGTTCGCTGTCGAGTCGATACCGCTCGCGCAGAATGGTCCCCAGGCTGGGGGTGCTAACGCGCAATTCATCGGGCAGAATGCGCGTTTGATCTGACTGAGCCATGCAAAGAAGGATAACATCCGGCGGCAGAATTGCGGATTGCGGATTGGCCTGTCACCAGAGCCGTCAATGGAACTCGCCAAAGTGGCACAGACTTCAGTCTGTGAACGCTGCGGGGAGGCGAGTTCGATCTTTCGGAGGTGAATCTCGAAAATGGCACCGGATCTGGGCAAGCAGGCGCTGAGTAGTTTGGGGTTTTCCAGCGGCCGGGTCGAGCAATACAAGATTTCGAGAGAGAACCGCAGCTTTGGCAGCGAGCAGCTCGAGACTCGTCGGGACGTATCCTGCAAGCAGGGACGAAAAAGCGGAAGCGTTACCTATGATTTGAGCGGCAAGGAGTTAAAGGTGAGCCGGTGAAGAGAATTGCCGAGCCAGTTGCCGAATGCCGATTTGTAACCATCAACTCGCTTTAGTTTCGCGCAATGCAGTGTGGTCGATTCTTAAAATCGGCAATCGGCAATCGGCAATCCGAATTCACTAGGTCACGGTTTGAAATTGTAAGTAATGGTTCCAAGGACGCTCTCGACGTTCCCGAGCTTCTCTGGAGAGAAGGTGGTCCTCTTTGCTGCCTTTAGGGCCGCGGGCCGCAGCAGCCGATCACCGCTGAGGGTTCGCCATGAGATCACCTGGCCCCGCTTGTTCACTCTAACCAGCATCTCCACCTTTCCGGATACTCCTTTTCGCCTGGCCTCGGGCGGATAATCAGCCTTCGGCACATTGACCTCCTTGCCGGCGAGGTCACCACCGACTACAGGCGAATCTTCGTCTGCTTTGACTGTCGCAGGCGCGGGCGGAGCGGGTGTCGCAGACGCCGATGGTGACGCTGTGGGCGGCGACAAAGACGATCCCGGTGCTGTTGCCAGTGTCTTGCTGGTTGTGAAGTTGTAGGTGATCGTTCCCGAGGTTACGAGACTCTCTCTCGGCAGTTTAATAGTTGAGAATTTTGCCTTTTTTGCTGCACGCACGGCGGCTGTACGCAACTGAGTATCACCGTTCAGCGCACGGGCGGCGATTACATCACCCATGCGATTAACCCGAACCAGCACCATGACAGCGCCAGAGACGCCTTTCGTTTTAGCTGTTTCGGGATACTCTGCTCCCGGAAGGCTTGCCTCTGCACCGACGAGTGCCCCTCCTACAACCGGCAATTCATTGTCTGGCTTTGCAGTAGGTGGCTCTGTTCGCGGCATGCCAAAGTTGTAGGTGATGGTTCCTGAGATCACTTTTGACTCATCGGGAAGTTTGTCTGAAGAGAATCTGGCCCTTCTTGCTGCTTTTTCGGCCTCGGTCTTCAGGCGTCGATCACCGTTCAGGGCCTGCGCCGAAATCACAACCCCACCGGTTCGGTTTACTCGCACCAGCACGGTCACAGCGCCCCTGATGCCTTCGCTTTGTACTTTGGCTGGGTACTCCGCTTCGGGAACACTCAGCTCTGCACCGGCGAGGGAGCCGGCCACGAATGGCGCGGGTTTGGTAACGACAGGCGGTGCGGCGGGGGCTGGCGAAACTACCGAGCCGGGCTTGGCCGCAAGTTCGCGTTTAGATAATTGATTTGTTACCAGATAAGTTACAAATGCGCTGCCAATCAAAAGGGCGAGCAAAACCCAGATCACCGGGCGCGTGAAAAGACGGCCCGAGGGAGCCTTCGCCTCAGCTTTCTCGGCGCCGATCAGAGTGCTGGCGGGGCGCTTTACCTGCTCTACCGAATCAAGATTTGCTGCCTTGGATTGCATAAGGGGCAAGGTAGATGGACCAGGCCCCGGCGCGCCAGTGGTCAGAGCAATGGACTCCGCTGTTGACGAAAAAGCAATGGGCTGGGTCTGAGCCACGGTCAGCGGTTCTGTTGTTGCTGATGTTGCTTGAGCAGCCGGCGTGGGAGTCTCAATCTCAACTGGCGGCGGAAGGATTGGTTGGGTTTGTCCTGGCGCGATAGGCTCGCTCGCTGCGGCAGCAGCCACTTGAATTGGTTGAGTTGCGGCCATATCGACTGCGGGGGGTTGAGGCGAGGAACGCGATGAGGCTTCCACTGTTAGCCCGGCTGCTGCTGCCTGCGCAGGGAGGGAATGGATCTTTTCGGGCTCTGCGCTGGAACCCATGGCCTCATTTTGCGGAATGGCCGCAGGTTCAGCGGTCGGTATTGGCCCGGGGCGTTCGGAGGGCGTTACAGATTTGTTCAAGGCTGGAGTGACGGATTTCTGCTCAGCCCGTTTGCTAACCTCTTCTTCGATCCGCCGGCGAGCAGCCTCGCGAAAGCGACGCTCTCTTTCCATTATCCAGTTTGCTGAGTCCGGCTCGGGTGCTAAAGGTGTGATCTCCTCAACCTTAACCGGCTCAGGTTGTGAAGGCTGCTCAGGGGCAGCAACGGGCTCAGGCTGTGAAGGCCGCTCAGGTTCAGCCGCGGAAACGACAGGTTGCATCGCCGCGTTTCTTTCCCGCGCCGCATCTGCTTCGCGCTTGGCGTGCGCAGCTTTCAACATTGCCGTGGCAGCCGGTCCCAATTCGTTGACTGAGCGGGCTCTGATATCTCCTTCGGCTTTTGGTCTCTTCTCGGGCGGGGAAGAATCTATCGGTAGGGCATTGATGAGTAATTCAGTTACGTCGGCAAAGCCTCTTCTTTGTGACCATTCCAGAGCGCTAAGCCCGTGATTATCCCGCAGCCGGACATCCGCACCTGCATCGAGCAACAAGGGCACAATCGCCGAATGACCCAAAAGTGCGGCCATCATCAGTGGAGTCTGCCCGCTCTGGTTCCGGCAATTTACGTCTGTTCCCTGAGCCAGCAGAACTTTCAACGATTGTGCGTCACCTTCGGCAACGGCACGCATTAACGAGAGGGTTGAAGCGCTCAAAGAATTCCTCGGTTTTCCGCGAAAAAGCAGTCCATGTGAAAACTGGTGCCATTTTAGTTGTGTTACCGCTAAACACAAAGAAAAAATGGGAGGAAAGAGATGGGGCTTGCATTAGTCCCATCGGTGTACCTTGTTCAAGCGGTGCAAAAACCGGACTCCTCAGAATACAAGCACGAACCTCTTGACCGTTCGACAAGACTAATGCTCGGCATCATTCACGAAAACGGCGGGAAAATCCTGGTGTAGCTTCAAACTAATTTCCTTTGGAGGTGGCACCGCTGCAGGAGTATACTGATGGCCAAAAAGCTCTGGGATAAAGCGTTGGAGGTGTCTTATGAGCAATCGTCTTACCTTTTTCCCGGTTGCGATCTTGCTTCCTCTCTTTTTGTCGATCGAGGTATCAAATGGTCAGCAAGACCGGTCATCTCCCGCGATGCCCGGGGCCGCAATCCGTGAGCGCAATCGGCAGATGGACGAGTACGACAGGGAACTCGAGCGCTTGAGAAATGGCGCTAAGGTCTCAAGCGAAGGCAGAAGGAATCTGTTTCCCCAGATCAATGAAGACTTTCAGCGCCTTCAGATCATTCACAACGAGATGGTGAGAATGATCAAAAGTGAAAACAGCTTGAATTATGGTCGGCTGGTAGAGTTGACTGCTGAAATGAAGAAGCGAAGTAATAGATTAAGGACTAATCTTGCTTTGCCCGCAACGGCGGATAATGAGGAACCTGGAACTGACCCATTGAGCATCAATGATACTCAGCTTAAAGCCTCGCTCGTTAAACTTCACGATCTGGTTGTAAGTTTTGTGGGTAGTCCCATTTTCAAGAACCTTGCACTGCTTGACGCAAACGTAGTAACCAGGGCCAGTAGCGATTTGCGAGACATCATCCAGGTAAGCGAAAAAATACGGAAGGCCGCTGAGACATTAAGTAGGTTTTAGCGAACTAAGGAGAGAAATTATGAGGTCTTAAAACGGTGTTGGTTAATACCCAGTTTCCGGATCTTTGATTCGAGCGTCTGCCTGGGAATGCCCAGCTTGGTGGCGGCGCCGGTCGGGCCGGAGACGAGCCCCTCTGCCTCCCGCAACGCGGCCTCGATCATTTCTCTTTCATGGTCTATAAGGTTCGCGACCAGCGGAACACTCGTCGCGGCAGTCTTCGGAGTAACCGGCGTTAGCCAGGTTTCATCTACACAAAAGGTTTCCCCATCGCTCAGAATCACGGCGCGCTCGATTACATTCTGCAATTCGCGAACGTTGCCGGGCCAGTCGTAAGTCTGGAACAGGTCCAGGGTCCCCTTATTTATGTTTCGAATCTTTTTACCAGCTGCTTGGGCGTAACGATCGATCAGGTATTCGACCAACAACGGAATGTCGTCGACGCGCTCGCGCAGGGCAGGTATTCGGATCGGGAAAACATTGAGGCGGTAGAACAAATCCTGTCGGAAGGTGCCTTCAGCCACGGCTGCACTCAAGTAGGTATTTGTAGCCGCGAGTACTCGTACATCCACCGAAACTGTTTGACTTCCACCGACTCGTTCGAATTCCCGCTCCTGCAGAACTCGTAACAACGCAACCTGTGTCTCCGGTGGGAGTTCGCCAACTTCATCGAGGAAAACCGTTCCTCCGTCAGCCGATTCAAAGCGTCCCAGACGCCGCTGAAATGCTCCTGTGAAGGAGCCCTTCTCGTGGCCGAAAAGTTCGGAGGCAACCAGCGCAGGCTGAATAGCCGCGCAGTTTACTCGAATGAAGGCGCGGGTCGAGCGCTTGGACAGATTGTGAATCGCGCGAGCAATCAATTCTTTTCCGGTCCCGGTCTCACCTAATATCAGGACTGTAGAATCAGTGGGAGCTACTTTTGACACTTGCGCCAGCACTTGACGCAGTCCTGCGGAAGAGCCAACGATTTCTTCGAACATCGAAGAGCGTTCGATTTCTTCCCGTAACGCGACGTTTTCGTTTCGCGTCCTGTCTTCGGCCCTCTTTCGATCATCGATATCGGTTCCCGTCGCGTACCAGCGTATGAGGCGTCCTTGTTCATCCCGGAACGGGTTGTAACGGATCAAAAACCAACGATACTGACCATCCTTCCTCAGGGCTCGTTGTTCGATTTCAAAAGGGAGACCGCGTGAAAGGGCCGCCTGGCGTTCCTCCCGCAGCCTCGCGAGGTCTTCCGGATGAAAGATTTTTTTGCGAAAGTCTGATGCGATCACGTCTTCCATCGTGAGGCCGGTATAGTCGAGCACTGCCTGGTTCGCGTAGATTGGAGTGCCGGCCGGATCCTGTATGACAATGGTCTGTGGTATGGCATCGGTAATCCGGCGAAGTTCCCGTTCGTCTTGCCGCAACTTCTCTTCCGTCTGCTTGAGGTCGTCAATGTCGGTATTGGTTCCATACCATCGGGCAATCTCGCCGGACTCGTCTTGCAAGGGTTCTACTCGGATGAGGAACCAGCGGTAGGCTCCATCGTGACGGCGGAGGCGCGCTTCGATTTCGCCTCCTTCCCCAGAAGCTACTAGCGTCCGCCACTCGTCCAGCCACTTCGGCAGGTCTTCGGGATGAATTGCGACTTTACACCCCACGCGCTGTACTTCTTCGGGAGAGAGACCCGTGTAGTCGCACCATCGCTGGTTAACAAACTCGTTGGAGCCATC